>Ga0307518_10000408_pt1 | contig 33023 bp, 33 predicted proteins | sample 25_EM_MG_FD_203889 | JGI IMG/M metagenome (GOLD analysis project Ga0307518, IMG submission 203889) | Populus trichocarpa ectomycorrhiza microbial communities from riparian zone in the Pacific Northwest, United States - 25_EM | ecosystem: Host-associated > Plants > Roots > Unclassified | place... | reverse complement strand
CGCGGGAGACGGGGGGGCGGGGTGCGCCCACAGATCCCGTCTGCAGAATATGAAGGAGGAGAGAAGACACAATTATGATTCAATAATATGCCCCCGTAACCCGTTAGCCGGTGCCATGTCATTTTTTTTTTGGCGCTCCTTCGCGCGAGCCCCGAGTCTGCGGTTCAGCGTCTTCCGCCGGTCCCGTGAGCGACGCCCCAGCACAGAGATCTCACGGGACGTCCACCCTCGCAGGTAGCGAGGGGGAGGATCAATTCAGGCGGACCTGGGATTAGACGCCGCTCACGTAACCAGCCCACTCAACTTGTCACTCGATAGGACGTCCTTATCGTCGACGGGACAGAAGTGCGATCCCACAACCGTTCAACGATCAAAAATTGCTGACGCCATGAGAGCGCAGCAGAAAAAAAACTGCTCCACCCTGAACAACTCATAGGAGGTCGAGTTTCACGTCCCTCATGCATAGATCCAGCTCAGAGTAGCCTCCATCAACTCGAACCCGAATAATCATACCGTTCGGATGCAATACGGCGGCATCGTTGCAAACCCAATAAGGTACCGTTTTAATTTTTGGCACGACAAGCGACCTCAGCTCATTTTCGAAACCGGCCCGACACGGTGTGGTCTTGCACATCCTCACCCAGAACCCAGTCACACAGGTATGTCCAATCGAGCGAGGTTAACTTCACTAGGGTGTATAAGATGGCCCTCGACGGTCCAACCGGAGACGGGGTATGGGAAATGCCAACTACCTCAGTTTAACGCGTGTTCGAACTTCGAAGTGGTCTGGCTAGGGAATGTGGCCATCACTTACATACACCCACGGGAGCGAGACACCCGGATATTTCGCGCGTGGTTTTAATCACGTTTTGTAAGTAGGTTCGAAACGCTTCAGCCCCGCAACAAAGAACGCAACACGTGCGACGACAGGATTCCTACGTGATAGACAACCGCTTCCGCTGTTGCCAACGACAGAGCCAAGGGTCGCACGCAGCACGAAAGTTCATAGAAGCAGTGTCATCGAACACGCATCGGCGGAGCAAGGGGCTACAAGAGTGGGGTCATCGTAACGCTATCTATCCATCATGACATGCCTGTCTTCTCATTTCCACTCACCCCTGATGCAATCGCACCAGAAATCGATGGAAGGGACTCGTGATGGCATCATCGAAGGTCAATGTGCCCTAGTAGACATATTTGGCAGCTGACATGATAGGAGAAAATCCCTGCACACTTTGGAAGGCGCCACCAAAATAATGATCTCCTGGTACCTGTATCTACAACAAATAGCATAAGCCGTTGCTCTTCGCAGGTGCAGACGTGTTCTTATCAGTCTTATTCCTGATCACAACGTCGAACAGACTTTTGACCAGCAGAACCCAGTAGAAATGAAGCGGACAAAGTACCGTCACCACGAACACTAAAGACGTTTGTGGCCATGCCATATGGGCACTGTTTGGACTCCCTCGATCGGATGAAAATAGCACGCATGACGATGACGATGGATACACTTCCATTGATTCGTAAGTGCTATTGTCCTAAGCACGCTGGCAAGTTACCTGAACCCAGATTATCAGTATATGTACTGTCTGTGGTACTGAGTACTAACTGCTCAGTACTTCGGCTTTTTGGCATAACGGTTAAGTGGACAGACAGTCTGTAGCGGGCCTCGGACGACATATGAGACTGATACGTGAAGCTCAATTGAGGAACGAACATGCCTTCACCATCACATCCATTGTTTCCTCTGAGGGTATCCAGAAGCCAGCGTCTTGTCTTTCTGTGTTCAGGGTGCGATAGGCGCATAACCATACTCTGGTTTCTCATATGCCAATCCAAATAACGACCCATGGTAATGATTTTCACCGACCTCAATGAAGCTCTGACGTCAACGTCAACGTGGATTGAGGTGGGTGGACGTTTTCCGAACAGCCAGAGCAAGCTCCCAACCATCATGGTTCTGCCATCTTTCATGCGATCATTATCTTTGAATAAGGAAGACTCAGTCGAGTTCGGTAAATCTTATCACTCTACTCTTTCAGGTGACCCTGTCGCCTGTGAGTTTTATTTTTTATTTTTTATTTTCAAACTCAGTGGAACTTGCGCTCCGCCGGATTATTAGGATCAAGACTACAACGCCGGTAGGTGACCCCTCACACAAACAGCGAAGGGTGGGGAGAGCCTGGGGTGAGTCAGTTAGTTTGAATAGGTGACGGCCTCACATCGGCATGGGCACGGCCCCACTACGGACGGCGGCCCGGTAATAGACTTCCGCTGACTAGAACGATGCTACCCAAGGGACGACAGCTGCAGAGAAGCTCTGGGCAGATCGTCGACAGCGCGACTTGTTCAGTATCATCTTGGTGGATCTTGCGTTCCTACCCCTGCGCTTGCAATGGTTCGAAATATGTATATTGTACAGCCATAACAACGAATAAAAGGAATTGGACTACTCTACGATGCACGTTGCTTACACGATGCCAATGAACTGGTTAGCTTGACAAAAATTTATCATATGCATTGTTCCTACTCATTACTTTGCGCTGCAGGTCACCAATATTGATGATCGCACCATATTTTGTTCATATATGCGCATCGGTGCGGTTTCGCCGTCCCGTCAGTTTGGCTCCCAATTGGGTCACAACATTCTGCTTGTTTGAAAAGTATTCTTTTCAAAACCCATCCTTTCTTACTATATACTACTGACGCAACGTTGTCCCGCATATTCGCTTCCCGTTCGGCAAACCAGCCCCAGGATGGACGAGTGGCTGTACTCTCCAAGTCTAACTTGACGTCCAGTCTGCAATGTCCTCGGAGACATGTATGGCACATCAGGGTCATCGATAAGCATTTAACGAGGTGTCATGTCTATTGTCCGAGTGGGGCTAGAAACTCAGCTAATTAGTGATATACTATTAGATATCTGAGATGAGGATGTAACTGCGCAGACGGTATTGACATATTGTTGGTCCTGCTATTTATGTAGCATGCACTCCTGCAATATATCTGGACCTGATCTCAGCGACAAAGGCGGACTTGCACGTAGTCTGCATCCTCCCATATCGACATGTTCTTAGTGATCACATCCCAGAGTTGGTCAACTCGTATGACTTTGCGGTATGGCTGTACTGATCAACATGCCTTAGTAACTGGTGCCTAGCTTAGCTAGACAGCAGACACCCAAACAGCCACGACGTTTGCCAATTTCCTCGTCAGAACGTGTGGTCTCTTTCAAAGCAAGGAACAACGCTACGACGTCCACGGAGCATCAACATAGCAACTACCGAAAACCATACTACGGGATTGCACATGGCCATGGTAAAATGTTTCCCCTCGGCAACGGTGCGGTAACAAGCAGTGATCCTGAATGATGTGAGGATGGATATATTCCAAGAGCGCTAGGCTATAGGGCTACCCATCTCTGGAGACAATCATATGCATGGCCACTCGAGCACCGGGATCGGAAGTGTCCATTTCCCGGTTTTGATCAACAGCCCCTGTGTTGGCACCCGTCGTTTCTGCACAGCCACGTCGTGTTCACTACCGGCCCTACAATGCAGAGAGAACAACGAAACGGACAAACATGGAAGTAGGACCCTGCGTCGCCCGCGGCAGAAAGTGTTAAACCTTGATGCAATGCTATCGCTTAAGCGCTATTTCCGAGACGGATTCATGGTGGCGGTTGAATCCATTTCAGGGATGGCTTCGGTGGTCCTTTCAATCACTGCGAGAGACTTTTGTTTTAGGATCTAAGATCGAGGCTCGATATCACGAAGGGAGTGGCAAAGGGATGCAGGATTGATGCGCGCCGCATCAGCTACCAGCTCATTCCCGAACCCTACTAATCATTGCGAATAACGTTCCACGTCAGCGAGGTAAAAATTTTGGCCTGATTGGTATACAAAAAAAAACTCAACACAGCCATATTGACGCTCATGATCGACGGACAGGAACTTGAAGTCTGATGCTTTTCCGACTGGCTCTCCGGTATCCCTCGGACCATTCGAGGCCCTGGAATGCGGAAAACTCAGGTTTATGCCTCGGACAATGAACAGGCAGCGGCTAAACGGAAGTCGAGGCGCGCAGCACGATCATTTGCATCAGTAAGATCAGCGCTACCAAAGACATACCTGCAAAGGAAGTGATCACAAGATGTATACATATATGACAAAGACATGACCGCAGCGCAACTGATATCGTGGTCTGTGATGACAGACACTGAACCTAGTGACATGCGGTTATCATGTTGTTTCCACGACCGTCACGTCCAGTGTTAGAACGTGGATTTTTGGACATGATATAAGTCAACGACGCTCTTGGCGAGCGCAGCCATACAGCGAAACCAAGAAAAGGAACGTGGTGCTTGTTATGCCAAGAGACAAGAAGTCAACAACTCCTTTGATAGTATAGTAGAAGAGTTGACAGTGTGGGTATGGTAACGCCGAGGCCGGACCGAGCCTTCTTGTCAGCGAATGAACGATCCAACTCCTAGCCGCGGCGGCGCCTTTGAGCCTCTATAAGAAGATACTCGATGCTGTGCAAGATTCGACATGATGAGATCGTCTGGGTTTTGCGCACCCACAAAAGCTCCAGAAACATATTCCGTATAAATTCACAAAATTTGGAGGGCGGCCGCGTCTATTTACCATGGGAACGTTACACGAGCACACTGCGGTTGCCATTGCAGGTCACCGGACACCGGCACCGGACACCCAGGAAGGATGGCAAGGTCAGCGGGAGACTTGTCAACGGAACGGAGATAGTCGCAGGCTACGGCCCACGTTGCAGATACGGCGATTGTGTGGGTCACGGATATCTGACGACTTGGAAAATGGAGTTACAATGATGCATTCGCACAGAAGCGATCACGGATAGTACTGTGGTGCGTGTTTCCAGCACACCTGACAACGGGATCCGGGGTGGATTCGGACGAGCGAGGTCAAGCGTCCTCGGAATGAGGATGCTCCGACGTCGATGGCCAGGGGCCGACGACATGACGACACCACCAAGAATAAATTACATCATCCTCGGGAGGATGTGGGTGAGCCGGCATGTCCTGCGTTGCCAGACACGCTGTCATTGGAATGGAACTTATCAAAAAATACTGTACCACCGATACTGGTAGTCTACAGTTCACTTTACGTGATCTTGTCGTAAATCGAGAGTTCGATGCACCTGATAAGTCTAAGGCGGGCGCCTCGACCGACTTGTTTGGTAAAGAGGCGGTTTCGCGTGGACGTTGCCAATCAGTAACTTGGCCTGTGCAAGGGGTCAAATTTTATATTGATCTAGACGCGGTGGTGCAGTGCTGTGTAATATTGGGCAACGATGACAGACGACCTGACCGTCAGCTCCACTTAAGGACGGCACGTGGCGGGTCATAGCAACACTCAAGAAATCGAAACTCGAAAGAAACTCGAGACACGAAAGAGAGCCGAACAGGTGCGATTGTAGACTTCTGATAGACACTAATAAGACCTGTCCATTTCAAGAGCAGAAGTGCGAAGACAAAAGAAAAGTACTAGAGTGATGACAAATGATTGGCGTTTTTACAAATTATTATTTCCTGCGGCTGCGAGCGCCTCGGCAGCAAAAATAACTGAGGAAAGTAAATAAATAAGGCAGTGCTCCCCACCGAACTTTTCCACGCCTGCCGAGCCCTTTCTCCCTCCGTTTTCCCTTGCATCTCCTCGTTCTCTTCTGCCCTTCCCCGCGCCTTCTCTCCGTTTGTTTTTAATTTCTGTATTCTTCCCCTCCATCCCTTTCTTTCTCTTTCACAATGCCCGCCGATCAGTCTGAACCAGCTCTACCGAGCTCATCACACATGATGAAGACCACGAAGCGCGGTCGTCCGTACTTGAAGGTAACATTCCGTTTCCACCCTGTGTAGCTCGCTCACCCACCGCGGAATCAACAGGACACCCTCGATCTCTTCGCAACTCTCATCGTCTCACTTCAATTGACAACCCACAAGCAATACTTCCGCACTTTTCCAAATTCATTCACTACGTTTGTCCTGAGCCCCTAGCTTAATGCCCTCTCTGACTCGTCCATTAGAGATGAAGCAGCTCACAATTTGGCATCCTTGAAGTTCTCGCAGTCGAACCGCGGGCCGGATCCAAGAGACAAATCACGAATAGTGACGACTACCACTACCACGACCTTCTCCATGACACGGGATATGGCCAAGGCGATGTGCCAACATTTCATGGATGCGCGACTGATCGAAAATGCTGCCGATCAAGGCTCGAACCTATTCAAGGATCGTGGCACCTATGTCCTCACTCCCAAGGGTCTCCACGTCCTTGAACGTTTCATCTCGAAAAACGGCATCAATGCAGATCATCTCCAACATGTCTTCACGTCACAACCCATCTGCATCAAGCTCCTCCATCTGGAACGTCGCGCTGCCGATGACGAGATCATTGTCACACAATCCGTCATCACCGTCCTCTTCCGCCGGTTCGTCGGTCGCCAGTCAAATTATCCATCTTCCAGCTCGAGCCCTTCCGATGCTTTCGGGGAGTACCATGAACGGGCAAAAGGCGTACAGCTGATGGATGTTCAAGAACGTTCGCCGCCATCGGTTAGTCGGAGTACTGTCGTACACCAGCACTGCTTTACTGCTGTCAGTGCCCTCGAGTGGCTCTGCGATTTCACCTCGGTCGTGGGAAGAGAGGAGGCCGCCGAGATGGCTGCGCAGTTCGTTCGTTTCGGTCTCATCACACTCGTCAGTGATAAGAGAAAGACCAATGATTCCGCTATCATCTTTACTGTCCGTGGAAATGCACCTGGCGGCAATTCACCGATTAACGTGAGCATTCACCACATCGAAATTGGCGTTCTTCTAACCCACTTCGTTTCAGCAACACGGCGAGTTCCGATGCACTGCGAAAGCGATTTACAAAATCACAGAAGAAGGAAAGCGAGTTGCTCAGTGGGACGAGACATCCGGATCTCCCCGTAGTTCGACCACCAATCTCCATAATGACCGTCCTTCTATCGAGAGCAATGCCACGGTTGAACCAGGGGCGAAGAGTGGCCCTGAGGCACTGGTTAGTGCTGCGGATGCCAAGATCCATCGTCGCATCTCCATGGCGGAGAAGCTTAACGCTTCCTATGAAGCTGGCGAAAAGAAGGGCAACGTCAAGAGCAACATGGATCGCTTGAACTACATCCTGGAAGAGCCATCTTATCGCGCCCTCTTTCGCGATTTCCTCAAATCCAACTTTTGCGAGGAAAACTTGTCCTTTTGGTTGGACGTCGAGGATTTCAAGCGCAAGTTCAATATCACTTCCAGTGCGCAAGCTGCTGCTCCCGCTGCTCCTACTCGGAAGGGTACTCCGGGCCAAGCGGCTATGGAGCGCCACCATGAATCCCTCATCCAGACCGCCTTCCAGATCTACAACAAATACCTCGCACCTTCCAGTCAACACGAGCTTAACATTGACCATGGCTTGCGGTTAGATCTCTCGACCTACCTGGGCGAAGTTATGACCCATTTGAACGGCACATCGCTTGACGGTCCTGTCAATGCCAACCAAGTCTCCGTGTTCAACGCTACGCAGCTTCAGATGCTCATCAAATTGTACTCACGCATACAAACCCATGTCCTTCGCTTGATGGCGACGGACTCTTTACCCAAGGTAATGCTCTCTTCTCGTTGATGTGCGGTATTCCTGAACCTATCTATTTAGTTTGTCAAGACCCAACGCTTCCTCGAAGCACGGCAGTGGTTAGGAGAAGGTGCCTCGGCGAATGAAGACGTACTCTTCTTGACGAGCCCTCACGCGCCACCGGGTCTAGGTGGTGAAGAATCTGGAGGCGCCTACATGACCGTATCTTCGAAGGCGAGCGAACAGCGTGAACACAGATCTTCCCCGTCCCAACCTAATAACGCATGAAACGCATTCATCGATACATTTACTCCGAGTATATCCCCCACGCCATGAGCCCGTTACCCACTAACGCAATCCTCGGCACATTATCCCTGCAATTATTTTGTCTACGCAGCTTTCTCAGCTCTCGATTTCATTTTGTTATCTTTTACGACCCCGGTCCTTACTCTGGCTTGTTTCGCTCATATCTTCCTTCCCACGGTAGTTTTTTCTTGTTATCATTCTCAGCATTTAGTAGTGGGTGGCTCATGCTCGTCTATGACGGTCGCCGAGCTCCCGCCTTGGTTCATTCTCTTTCCATCACGACCATCTTCCCTTTGACATTTACATTCATTGACGGTGTACCATCTACTAATACCTTACGCATACCTGCTGACACCTAATTCATGGCCTCCGTATTTCTTAGCATGGAGTCGTATACTATCTATTTTATCCAAGTGCACAGAGATCATTAGCTCGTGTGCCCCGAGGACTTTGTGAAGTGGCAGCGATGCACCCACACTCAGGCCTGTGACTTCCAGTCGCCGTCTGAAACGAGTTCTGGTGCATTCGCTCTTTCACGATCCACGCCCACACCACAGCTGCTGTTCATGTCGTGGCTTTTCGACCCCAGTGGAGACGGTTCCAGGGTCCCGGTTCCGACCGAAGAACTGGTAGAGGACCCCTCTGATCCGTCTCGCAAGGTCAGGCGCAAGGCCGCCAATCAACCCTTTCTTGCGTACGTCTAGCAAACCAAGCCACAGCCTACCTGACATTCACATTCCAACGCGTGATGATCGTGCACGCAGGTACAAGGAATACAAAGTGAAACAGGAAAAGGAGCATCAGGCGTGGCTCCAACGAAAACAAGAACGTGAGGAGAAGCTGTCGCGGGGTGAACTTGTCGGACCGGAAGAGCGCGATCCTACCGCGGAAGAAGAGATTGGGCTTCTCGGGCTGCTCAAATTCATCGTGTATGCGCTATTGATCGTTGTACTTGCTGGGAAGTTCTTCACGGGAAGCTTACTGTGGGAGTATGATGGCAAGTGGGCGAGAATGAAGACGTACTTGCCTGTGGGTCATTATTATGCCGGTTTGTTTTGTCCTTTTGGCTGCTGTTTCTGACACGCATGTGTGTACATGGTACAGGAAAGCAAGGGGCGCCTGTTCTCTGAATCGTACCTCGAGATGTTCGATGGGAAAGATGAGACAAGACCCGTGTACCTCGCAGTAGGGCGATCCCACAGCTTGTCCTAGACCCTGAACAAACTCAATTAACGAATTGCTCGTGTACAGATTGACGGCGACGTTTTTGACGTCACTAGCAATAGAAGGACATATGGACCAGGGGGTCCCTATCATCACATGTAAGTATGCTGTCTCTCCATTCTGATCAGCTCCATCACCGGGGGACATAGTTCATGCGACCCGCACAGGGCTGGAATCGATGCGGCTAGATCATTCGCGACAGGATGTTTTGCAACACACCGCACCCACGACTTGCGGGGCCTGTCAGAGCATGAGCTCAAAGTGAGTGATAGCGTCCCGTGCGAGCGGTTCCGCATTTCGGTTGACATATTTTCAACGGCATAGAGTGTTCAACATTGGAAGGAATTCTTTGCTGAACACAAGAAGTACTTCAAGGTGGGAAAGGTGCTTCACCCCCCTATTGATCCTGAAAGCCCAGTTCCCGAGCCTTGCGATCCGGCCAATGCACGTGCACAGCCGTCTGAGAAAGACATGAAGAAAGGACCAAAGTTGCCGTTTAAGGATTCGGCACAAAGTAGTGGATTAGCACACGAGGAACTTTAGACTATAAGGCGAGGGTAGGTCTAACTTGAATAGTTAACATGCGTATTCATTATATAGTAGTTGAGGTGAGGTATGCATGGGTGAAATCAGACACGAGACCAAACCTGAAAAACCTCGAATAGATAATCGTATGTATGAGTCCCTGAGACACTGCCATACCTCTCGCAGAGGCGTAGATTTTGGTTGATTCGATGTCTAGTGGGACACGGAGTGAATCATGTTGACCAGACCTTGATTCATTGAAGGCGATGGCCCTGTCACACCAGGCGAACCGTGCGTCATGAAGTAATTGCGAAGGATTGGGAAATCCGCGATAGACCCATTGACCATGGATGAAAAGGGACTGTCGGAGTATTTTGCAACGATGATGTTACCCCGCCACGCACACGCCTCTCGGTAATGGCTTCCTTGAATCTCACGTATGCACTTGTTAATCGGAAAAGCCATTCCATCCCGAGAGACGAGTGGGTAGAAGATGACATAAGGATGGGTGAACTTCTTGTTCATGCAGTCCAATGCCTCCACGAGCTTATTTGTGTGAAGGTGAGGACAGGATGTCAAGGTCGGGTCGATCATTCTTACCTGGTAGCTCCATGCGCGAGAACCGAGGCCCTCTGCAATGTAATCCATATAAACTTCAGGGTGGGGCAACCGCATAGGGAGTCCGCTGTAGGGCGCGAGCGGATCTGGCATCAACGCCGGGCTGGTCGTGAGAGCAACCATATGAGGATGGCGTCCGTCGGATGGGAACAGGAGTGCCTCAAAAGACATTAACTGATCCATGGAGAGAAAGGAAGATGGGTGTAAATGCGAGTCTAACAGATGGTTCAAAGGTATCAGCAGTAGGAGCTGTTTGACTTGGACGTCGGTCGTTTGAGTACTTAGCTTGCTTGTGAGGGACAAAGCGACCATCTCGGGTCCGTTTATATATGTCTAGAAAACGAGGTCAGGGTATTTTGTCAAGCGACCATCTTCAACAACACGGACTGGCACGAGGCGGTCGATCTAAGAACCACTGGGGTTCTGCATAGCATTGTTTTTCTAGACTTTCCAGACAGCATTTTGTGTGAATGTATGAGGTGCTTACGCCCCACTGCATGCCTGCGCTTGCGTCAGGGCAATGAGTGATCATACTTATCGAGGTAGAGTAGGAAACCGAGGTGTCCAAGCAGGTGAATCAGAGGTGCCGCTGACATGAAGAACAGCGCCACGGCGGGACCTCGATGGGTGTATCTGCAAGATCAGGTAAGTTAGCATACGGTGAGTGTCAGCTGCCATCACTGGATCTGGCATTATAGTGTTGGGGTGTAGCGTGCCTAAGAGTGGCATCTGAGATGATCACGGCGATCTCATAGTGGCTGATGGCATGTCGATCCAAACCTCCGTCAATAATTACTACTAATAGCCTTAGAACTTGCCCACTCCACTGGTGTACATGGTAGGTCTTCACAGATGATGATCCGCAATTCTACAATGCACTAATGCTTGAGCGTGAGCGTTTGAGCTGCCACATGCCCTTCTTTTTGCTTCCGTTCGATTGGCGGGGCCGCGGACTTGTTTGTGGTTCACAAGACATGCTTGTCTGTATGTCATTCGGTCCGATCTCTAACAGTTTTGCCGTCGTTCTGTCCAGTATCATGTCATAGTCGGGTGAACACGCTCACAGATCATCCTTGACCATCCTGGGGCATTCTTTCCCAAGTTTCAACCATTCTTCATGATAAACCTGTGCCAGGCGGGCAGCCAGTCACTCCGCGAATGGTACAACTACCGGGCATGATTGGTACGCTGTTCGGGTGCGGTCTGCCATCACTGAAATTGTTCTAAAAGGCAGTCGCAACAAAGGCCCAGAACATCTCAGTCAGAACGAGCAGCGTCATGTTGCCCATGACTTGGGGTGCTTTCATCTGCATGTCGTGACACCAGAACTGGGGGGACACAAGGCACTATTATAATTATGGCATATTTAATATGGTCGGAGATATTCTGCGTCGCGAGGATTCAGGCTGATGACTTGGAGGCCAGGTGTGTTGTGCCACTCTTCCTAACTTAGAGGGCGGTGCCCACATGTAAGTGTCAATGAATGCTCTGGAACACTGACTTGTGCCCAGATCCTCTGGGCTACGTCGTCATAAAGCGAACGGCGACTTAGCACCGCTTGCCGTCGAGACTGCAGGATAGAAAACTGGGGACCCCCCTGTGTGTCCTAGTCCGGAATTCCCAACCTGTGCGCTTGTTCGAGCGCCGACCTCACCCCAAGGTTCTGCGTTGATTCACCCGCGGTGGTCACCTCGTTGTGAAGATGGCCAAGCTGCATCGAAAGGCCTGGATTTTTCAGCTATTCAGTGCACAAGCGCTGCCAGTCGGTGCATTTCCGTTTTGTGGGCTCCCTGGGTGCACATTCGCCAGCTTCTGAGGATGATTCGCGCATAGGTAACTCCACGCGTCTAGATATTCGTGGAACATGCTCCCTGATCATAGGAGTGTAACAAATGCTTGGTTGTCCAGCTCCAAGGGAATCCAAAAAAGTCCCCCGTCTGCCTAAGCTCCAGGGGTATATTCCTGACGAGGCGGTGTAAAGAGCGCGCACTCTAATGTTGAAACATTCTCGTCATCGAAGTCCTGGAGCATTGTACAAGTTATTGTACCACATGTGACGCACCAATGATGTATCTTCCCTAAAAGGCAACTGAAGTTGTGAAACTTGTGGTGTGCACCGTTAGTTCTTTGAACAGAGCAAGTTGACTGTGCGCAACCGCGACCGTCTGGCTCGAGGTTCTGTGCTCAAAAATGAGCACTGGAAGAATGTTGGTGGCGTCCCACCTTTCGTCTCTCTTCCCATCTTCGAACGCTCCCTCAGTTGTGCTGCAGTCTTCGCACCAAAACCTCCCCACGACTTTATCCCAGCCAGATGTAGACGTCTACCCGGAGCAAGCATCTTCCGCCACCGTATTTCATGCGGCACACATTGGATCCATCCTTTTGCGCATTATTCACGGAGGCCTGATCGTCGAACTCATCTCCTTGTCCACACCGGTCCCCCCGATACGATTCGTCTTCCCCGTTCCAGTCCTTCCAACACCCGCCGTATGTACCGTGGGGGAACAAGAGCTACACTTATTGGCTGTCACGACCACTGGGTCACTCTATCGTTTAGTGCTGCCGACAACCAACCCAGCGCGGTTGTGGCACGATCAGGTGGCTAGGAACTGGTGTAGAGAATACATCATCAAGAACGTCACAGATCTTTCGGCCGGCGTCGTTCACGTGCAGGGCCCCCACAGTGTCGCAATAGGACTCGGAAATGGATCGCTTCTCCGCATAGAAGTGGAGCGTATGGGCAATAATACCTGTGACGGTGTGTATTTTGCAAGGTGGCAAGTGGCACTCGACTCATGGCTACTTGCAGATCTCTGGACGGAGGCACTCTGCCAACCCAAATCATTTTTGGGCACGTTCACATCCTACATCCCTGGACTTCATACTGGGACCGCTGCTGCCGCGGGGATCCTTTGTGTGGCTAGCCTTCCTGAGCCTTCGGAGGTCGGTCACGTATGGACCCTTGCGCGTGACCGGACGCTACGTCTATGGTCTGCAAGCCGTGGCTGTGTAGCCTCGAAGACCCTTACTAGCCAAGCAGTCAGCCAAGCGAACGGAGCAGGTGGCAGCAAACCGAGTCCACTCGATGGCGAAGCGAGCAACCTGTTGCGGGTATATTCTCTTGGTCCGAACGGTGAAAGGCCCTTTTGCGTCATTTTTACTCCAACTCCAACAGACCCACGCTCTGGTGGATATTTCCAAATCATTGACTCAGCATCCGATCAATTACACGAAATACGAACTGTCGAGTGCTGCTCCTCCACCACTAATTGCCATTTGCAGGATTTAATGATCACGAATGGTGTCCTGTACACGCTGTGGGAGCGCCAGGGCTCTTCGATGGTACAAACAATTGATCTTAATGTAGATGGCCTCGTTGTTCCCGACGGCGTGGAGTGGGAGACGTCTAACTTTGGAGAAGACACGGACTTGACCCCAACTTATCTCAATGAAGTTCTCCTTTCCCCGGGTTCCTTGACGGAGAAGTTTATGGAAGTTATCCTAAGACCAGGCGTGTTCTCGCCTTTGACGATCCGCACAGCCTTGGAGCAATACACCGACGCGTGCCTTTCTCTTCCCGGGCCTCCCCCGCCAGAGCTAACATGTTCGTATACCACGGTAGCCGAAAACATTTCGGCTGTGGTTGGGTGTACTGTCACGCTGGCTCAGGATCCCCACACCGGGGCTATACAGTATGACAGGTATTGGAGTGCTCTAAAACGTGACTGGGAGGGATTCGTGGCTCGGTGTCGCGAAGTGGAGCGCAGCGCTCGGTGGCCACTCGCTCTGAGCACAGGACAAGACGATGTCGTGATTGTAATCGAATGCGAGCGAGTTGGCATGCTTACAACAGAAGACCTACCAATTTCTATCCACCGGCAACTCAGTGATTCTCAGCCCGTTGAATCCCATTTCGCTGTCTTAGACATCGCACGGACTCTCTGCGACAAAGTGGGGACAGAAGTTCTCCGAAGATTGGAGTCGACTATTATCGATGTCCTACATCAGGAAATTGCCTTTTCCATCCTCGACATTGTGATAGACCAAGTGCGACGGACTGATTTCAAAGATGCTCTTGATGAAGGGACCCAGAATTCGGTGGTGGCGAAACTGCAGGAAATCGAGGACTTGGAGAGAAGTATCAGGACCATTCTCGACCTTGCTGCTGCCTTTGATCCAGAGGTCAAACGAGAAGAAGACGAGGTAGAATTCCTCTTGCCCCCTGCTCGATCGGAATGGATGACTGCGATTTCTTCCACCTACACATCCATCTCAATAAATGCTCGTTATAATATTTCTCTGGCTCTGATGGTCTTGCTCTTTTTCCTTGCCGATGATCTGAACGAGTGGGACCCATCTTTGTTGGAGGAAGCATTCGCCGTATTCCGTGGACTTGCCATGCTGCGCTGCGTTGCTCGGAAGCCGACTGCCGATCAACGCCACGATCGCCGGGCGTCTGATACTGTATCCACTGACGATGTCATCGCCCGTATGGGCAGCATGCAGGTGTCAGGAAGCCATACAAATTTTGCACCTACACTATCGCTTGTCCATCGCCTGCTATCACAGTCAGGCGGACACGTTGAATTACCCGGTTCAGCACATCGGTTCCTTGACAGTACTGGACTACTCCAATCTATTTCACCGGCTCATGTGACGCACTATGAGGCTTCGTTCTGCGATCGCCTCCGTGAACTTGGGTATTACCCGGTTGCAAGAGAAATGCTTGAATGGCTTCCGAGGACACCTGGCGTCACTTTTGTTACCTCTCGACTGTATATCAACACTGGGCGCAGTGACGATGCTGCCTATCTGTTGGAAAAGATCGCTGGAAGCTTTGGTACGCAGCCACCATCCTTCCATTCTACTTCGAGTTGCCAACTGAGGTATGTCAGGGCCGGACAGCGGCTTATCGTTTGAGGACAAAGAAACCTTGACATCCGTCCTCCCTGGGAAGGCCCTATATGATTCGGAATTTGCATTCTATTTGGAAGCGTCATCTATATTCAGGTCAAGCGGTCTCACTGCACATGAAGTTGCCTTCCTTCGCCTTGCGTTATCTGTGGCACCCGCAGAAGCGGACACAGCCGACCTGTGGTATGGCCTCATTCGTGGCTATATTGACCTCAGCTACTGGGAAGAAGCCTATTCTTCCATTATCGCCACACCGTTTGATACCATGTAAGTCCGCCATCATTCGCGTTTCAAGGGCCGCTTCTCATCTTTCTGCAGAAGGAGGGAATGCATATGCCAGTTGGTGTACCGAATGTGCGAGGAGAATGCCGTTGAAGAGCTGGTTTCCCTCAACTTTGCTGGCTTCAGCTCGGAGGTAGACGATGCTCTCGCATTCAAGGTGCGCAACACCGATCCTCGTGTTCGACCATTCTACTCTAGGATATTGTACACGTGGTACACAAGAAGAGGAGACCACCGAAGCGGTAACTTACTTGCATAAATAAATCAAGCAAGCAGTGCCATCTAAACCCTTGATTATTTAGCTGCACGAACCATGTATATGCGCGCGCGTAAGCTCCAGGAGATCTCCGGAGGCCCCTCTGAAATGATTTCACTAATTGACGACCAAATGGAGTCCTACCTCCTGGCCATCAATTCTCTCTCGCTTCTCGAAGAAAAGAAGGCTTGGTTCATTGTTCAGACATTTACGAACAATGCCCATGAATCTGAGGTGAGCTGGTTACGGTTTCATCATATTTTACCCGTGTCAAAAACACGCCTGAAGCCTAGAAAACGCCGAAAGCTTATCCAAAACTTGCCGTCTTCGAACACGAATACCGGTCCGGAAATAATAGACCTATCGGCTCTTCGTTTCGACTACACACTGCTATCTGCAAAACAACGTCTGATACGGCGTGACTCAACGTTGCTCTCTGCCCCAGGTTAATTTCCATTTTGTCGCCCTTAATGTCAGCAATTCATATTTTGACAGATGCACTGCTTTCACCGTCACTTGTCATCCTGAGGCTTGGCCAGGCAAACCAATTTGATTTCGCTATGACGGCGGCTTGTGCTCTAGACCTCGACATGAGTGAACTCTTTGTCATGCTGACTGCCCAATGCATGAGACTGTCAAAAAACCCAGAGGCCGTTCTGTGAGTTAACATTATTCGCCAGAAAGGGCACGACCGCTAACTGAAAATTTATTTCCACTGTTATCCAACCAACCTAATAGCCAGGAAGACACATCGGACTGGCTCTTAACAGACAATGTTGCCTCGTGGCCTGGATCACCTGCAGACCGTGGATGGCGGTACCTCAAGGTAGCGTTGGAACGCTATGACGGGCCAAAAAGCGATCATAGATACAGCAAAGCGACATTAGAAGCGGTACTTGCGCATGATAGGAGTTCGTTCCCGCCGCCGTGGTTGCTGCATATTTTAGAGGTTAGTTTTCGTTGGGTTATATTGAATCGTGTTGGAGCTTTTTCTGTGTCTGGATTGTCTATACTTTGCAAAAGTTTGTCTGTGAGGATCCCATTTACGTTCCTCTGGACCATAATTCCCTGTTTCGTGTCTTGACTGATACCAGTGCTGATTTCATTCCTTCTGGCCAACCCACGTTCCTCCATATAGGAATACCACCACGAATATCTCATTCGGACAAGCCTCAAGTTCGATGTGCTGGAGAGCGCGTTAGAGCACACGCTGTCGCTTATACGAAAGGTCCGAATCCTTTTCTAGTTGTCCCAATCTAACCTTAATACCCACCATCCCCTTCATGACGTATCTAACGACTTACGCGACTCCATAGGCCGACGCTAAACTATCTCGATCCTCGCTAAAGATGTCCAGTGCAACATGGCTTCCTTATACGCTAATCGACCAGGTTCTTGTTGCGGCAGCCGCCCAGGACGATTTGACCCCGCATGGGCAGGCGCTTAGGAGGGAGTTGCAGACCGAGATCAGCAATCGTGTGAAGCGGATGCAAAAAGTCAGTCGGTTTTCGAAGTGACGAGGGTATGGGCTAGTGACATCCCCATGATTAAAAGTTGGACAATGCGTAGGCTCGTTTGTATTCATAGAGGAGACCAACCTGCGGTCGGGCTGCCCAGGATACTGTGTCCACAGCCGTTCTACTCAAAACCCGACCCCCCTACCCGGTACCTGCTAGACAATAAGTTGTCGGTGAGTGTTACAGCTGGATTGCTCCTCACCTCGCAATCAAGGGGGAAAAAATCCTGCTGTTCCATAGCTGACCTTGTCGGAAAATTATTTAATATCCGATGGAGCCCACTGAGCATAAGAGTCTCCGTTTGGTTAAGCTTTGTCGTAAACCTTGTCCCCATCCAATCAGTGCTTCATGAGTATTCAACTCAGCGAGAGAGAGAATCTACTGCTACAAGTAAACAGTAGTGCTAAGACGGGGTACAAAAGGCCGTAGGAATGTAAAGTAAAAGTATTTGTAGGTCAACTATGTAGGCCCTCCCTGGACTTGTTCAATGGACACCCGCGGTAGGGTGATTTGAGCGCACGTGTTGGTTAAAACCTCAGCAAGCGTGTAGCGTAATTCGACGACTTTGCAGATGGAGTTCGAATAAATACAGCCACCAACTGCCCGGTAATACTCCCGTCCCCATTTATGGCGCACACGGGGCAAGATCGAATACAGTTTTTGCATAGGAACCTCAAGCCGTGCTGCAGGAACAAGTACGCTGGCCCTATCGAGCCTGACCCCCTTGAAAGCACTTTGGAAGGTGCCCATATCCACCCCCTTCTAACTTAGTGGCAGTCACACTTCGAACCTATACTGAGCAATCGCATTAACTAACGGGACATGCAACAGGGTCCTAATTCGCACTGCCCTGCAGGAAGCCCTTCGCGGTACTTTCCGGAAAGGTTGTGCAATTCCCCTTGATCCTTAGTTCGTCTGAGCCATACATTTACGACAATTGTTGATGGAAAAAATGCGGACAAGTGCGATGCCGTGCTTGTAGGTGATTCGGGGGCTTGAAGCAATTTCCATAAGGTATACCATTTCATAATGAAGTCACAGGGTGCAAGAAAATAATTTGGAAGCTCACCCACTCCATCGCGAACATTGCCCGCAAAAGGAAGACCGTGAGATCTGGGGAAGAGTCAGCATTCACTGACTGTCTCTAAACATGCCTGATTACATAGGAAATTCCTTGTGCAGGCCCAACGGTATATAACATTGACATGTGCCAATCTTCGTCACGGTATAACCACCATGATGTCCAGACCGTTAGGAAGCGAGACAGATATGGCAGATTGAAAGCACAAGATGCGAACATGTGGAAGTGTTCGCGTAGGTTCGCGTCTGGGAGGATCTTTTTGGTTTGAAGGGCCATGACCAGAATAGTATGTCCGTTCGTTAGGACCTTTGATCCACCGCAAGGTTTACTGCGGGCCTGCGGCATTCTGGTGAGGCTTCAACGTTGAGCTATTAACAGCCGCTGGTGTTATAGATGACAATCGAATCACGAGAAAGAGACGCACAGCTGCTGCACAATGAAAATTGTGAAAGAGGCAATGGATGCACAGTACTATGTAGTACTCGAGGCACTCACTCGGTATTGAAGTGATCCCACGGCGTTTCGAGTCCGAGGTGCGCAGTCTGGTAAAATTCTCTATGCGCGTATTTCTGCAACCAATAATGTGAAGATGGTCGTAACACAAAGGCCCCTATGGACTCTGCCAAAGTTCCCACGCTCACTCACCCGTTTACCAGTAGGTGGTCACAGCATAGCGCTAACTGTCCTCCCTTGGACGCCTCTGCTGCGACTAGGATGGTGCATAATAAATATTTTACCGTCTCTTTCGTAGCGGAAGACTTATGCCACCCGTTTTCGCGAAGGCTTTGGGTACCTCTGGTCACTCATTTCCCCGAGAATCGTGATCAACGGAACCCAAAATCGCTCGCGAAACAATTCTTTTGAATGGCACAGCCTTTTGGACTCCACTCCTTCGCTGCCGAACGACGTTGTCCCGACAGGGTCGCCACGGGTGGCGACGGTGTGACCTCGCACACCGCCCACGAGTGGATCTGAACCACTTCCTACGAAGACACGGCATCGCCACTCGATCTAGGGACCAGTCACACATATCTCGTCTTCTGAGACTGAACTCAAAATTGACTCTGAAATTTCAAAGCTCTATCGACGCCACACTGTCGACATGCTGGATCCATGCATGCCACGGTAATTCTGTTCCTGGACACGCAGCGAGCGAAGCGTATGTAGTCCTTCACAAGCTTCACGCTCGGGCTGTGCTTGTACACACTGCGCTAGATCACTCCGACAACATCCTAGTGAAGAAGACCAATAACGAATGGAAGCCTCATTATTGATCAGGCGCTCAATCCTATTCGAGCATTATTATTCGCTGCAAGGTGCATTTAGCCTCCTGCTCAGTCACTTTTACTGAACTTGATCTGTGAAATAGGGCGGAAATGTTTCCACCCTATCTCGTCAATCGAGATTCCATGGCCACCATAGGGTGTGTAGATGTAATGTGGAACTGCGTGTTGATAATGCCGTTTTCCACCTTGCGCGCCGATTGGAAGGCGAATTAGCCCACTGGAAATCAAGGTGATTTCGGTGAGTCTGAGCTGGATAGCTGGAGGGTTTACACTGTCGTAGGCGATAGGGCTTTCCAACATATCCCCCGAGGATCCCCATTTGGAAAGTGACCATGCCGAGGGGGCAACAAGACAGCAGTTGGCTATGGCAAAATGCATTGCACAAGGATGCATAAAATAGGGAATGCATGGAATTTTCTGTGACCCGAGGCCCATTGCACTGTGGCACACATCTCATGCATGCATATACTTTCACAGGTCCCATTGATATGCATTATGGTGTAGTTCGCACATTCCAACCTTGTGGTGTGTATATGCGGATAGTGTCTGTCGTACGATGCGAGTGACAAAAAATTATGTACAGACAAACCAATAAAGTGGCGAGAGGCATACATAGCAAGTTTGTACGTACGGGAAATAGGAAAACACAACTGGCAGCAGACATACATATATCACCTCCAAACCCATAAACCAAAATAGAATAGATGAGCGGTCTGACTCCCCGCCGCATAACAGCAGACACATCGATGGAACACTGTGGGTCAATCGGTCGGCTGCGAGTGGGTGTCAACCCACTCGATATATTGATATATTCCTCCTTCTCTCTTCCGCTACATCTCACCCTCTGGAATAACCCACATTACCTCCCTCCTGGCGGCCCACGCATCGCATGCAGGAAGTTTACCCACTCCGCCTGGCTCACCGTGGGTCCCCACATCGTCTCGCTCTCCATGCTCGTATGATATACCCCCCCGCCTCCTGGACCTCCCGCACCACCATACCCACTACCGCCTCCTGGAACGCCGTATCTCCCGCTCCCGCTACCACCACTTCCGTCGTGATGACCAGGGTCGTTGCCGTACGGCTGGCGGACCGGATCTGCATAGTGTCGCGTCGGCGACGGGTCGTACGGGGGCGGCGGGTGTGTGGCAGCACGTGCACTATAAGTATCCACATACGGCGTGCTACTCGCACTAGCACCATTACATCCACTCGCGCCCGTGCGCGTATCCGAGTAGGTTGAAACAGACACGGCGCCAGCGCTCGCAGGAACTGACGTTCCGTGGCCCGGGTGTGCAGAGCGGGAAGACGGCGGGTCTGCATACATCTGGGACTGCGAATGCATCCCGTACGGGATGGGCGGCGACACCATCCCCTGCATGGACTGGGACGGTGTCACAGAGGACTCTGGAGCGTACGTGCCAAGTGACGAGGGCGTAGCTGACCCCGCGGGTCCGAGCCCTTTCGGGTTGCCAGCGATACCGACATTGGGGGTTATGCCAAAGTCCACAGAGCTGCGCTGTTGGTATCCCTGTGGGCTCGCAGAATGCCCTGTCCCTGGCGAGCTACTGTTCCCACTCCCCATCGCATTGGGTGAGTCGACTGCATGCGAACGGGGGAACTTTGGGGAATCATGATAAGGGAACGCAAGCGTCTTGACTAAACTCAGCACGCGGCCTTTTTGCCGCTCGCGCTCTGCTTCATCTTCGTTGGCAAAGTCCTGCGAGTACAGTGGCGCGAGTGCATGCAAGATATCGAGCGCCTTGTCAGCGACTTGCGTACCGCGGCTCAAACTGAGCGTCGAGAGCGCCTTCTGGATATTTGCGCGGAAGAGCGACGCACCGGGCTGGTCTGGGTTGGCGATCAACTGGAAGGAGAAGAACATGGAGGCGCTGAATACGTGGAACGGGCCCCAGTTCATGTGGCCCGGGACTGCCAGCGATGCGTTCGCGAGGAAGTCAGGACGGGCTTGGCCGACCAGAGTGATAAGCTTGTCCGCGGACCCAACGGCAATATCAAGCGAGTTGGCAGCCTTGGGGTCTTTGTTATCTTTGGACCCTCCACTCGAGGAGGCCCCTGTTGCGGATGGTGATTCCCTGTCGCCATCTTTGGGTGTTTTTGGGCTGGCAGAGGGTGCAGTAGCGTACGGACGGTGGAGGGTGAAACGGATATGGTAATAACTCGTGCGGATGATGACGCTCTGGACACCGAGGCGACGAATGGTGGCGTCAGGACTCGCAAGGCTCCGTGCTACTCTGAACTCGTCTAGATTGAGTTCTGAGGGGAGGGACTCCATCCACTGTGTGAGGGAGCGGTCGTTGGCCTGTACGATGTCATAGGGCACGGGCCGCAGCGATACTGCACTGTCCATGATGTCGCCGAGGATGTACGCGAGCCGGAAGAGTGCAAGGTTTGGGAGATATACGCGTGGTTCGGAGGGGTATAGAACAGGATCGCTTGCTGAGGGAAGCTGAGTGTCGAAATGGTGGGATGCGATTGCAATGGGCCTGCCGAACATAAATGCCTGCCATCTGCATGGAAGTGAGTTCGACCACTAGTGTGATATGGATGGCTAGTGCTGACCTTTCTAGCAGGATGATATGCCACCATGCCCACCTGCGTCTCTCTGCGAGTTCTTTGGTCATGCGCCATTTGAGGGGATCGCGATGGAGACCCATGGCGGTACCGATGCTGATGAGTTCGCCGCGGACGGTCCATATTTCCTCGCTGTCCGTCTTGCTGAGGGTGAGGTAGTGACAACGGATGAGTAAGCACTCGACGAGTTCGAGACTGTATGTTTTGCACTCCGCACGGTGGCGGGTAAGTGCAGTGCGCATGACCTCGTAAAACCGTCGACCCATTTCCTCGTGTGTTTCACCGAGATCGGACACGAGGGGGTGATTTGGAGGGAGATAGTGCACTGCAACTGCTATGATGTTGCATACGGTGGCGAGGGTGATACGGTCTGCGGATGTGCCGGACTTGAAGCGTTCCCAGGCGGACGAAAAGGCAGGACGGTTGACATGTCTGTATATCCAGTTGCAGTACTCAAAGTAGTAGGTAACCAGTTCGTCGATGGTTGGGAGCGGGGGAAGGAGGTCGATGAGGTCCTTGTCGTATTCGATAGAGGTCATGAATTCGTCTGTGGTGGTGTCATCCTGGCTTGGATGTCTGTCACCTTCAGCAGAACTCCTATTGGTATCGTTCTGGACAGGGGAAGTGAGCAGACAAAAGAGGGATGGCACGAGAGGGGGAATACCAGAGCGAGATGGGTGACCGCGGCAGTTGGGCCGGCGTAGAAACCATGATGACCGTGGCTGCCCAACATGCCGGGAGGGTTGTCCTTGTCCGAGCCATCGCCATCTATGGGCTCTTTCTTTGGAGATATGGGACTGGAGGGGTGGTCGAGGGTGCGCTTGAGATGGGGGGGTAGTGAAGTGGCTCCTGGACGGTGATTTGCGACGATGTAAGTCTCCAGAAGGGAGACGGAGTGCTTTAGTCGAACGATTTCTTGCATGGGGTCGACTTTACTGGAGTTTCTAGAGAGGGGTCAAAAGTAAGTGCAGAGGGGGCGGGGGTATGAGGGGCATACGGATCGTCGTTTCGCTGGTGTATTCCGGCCTCATGAGCCCTGGCATCTTGGTAGCAAAGTGCGATTGTGCCTCGAAAAGGTCAAGCAAGAGGGATGCAAGAATAGGACGGGAACAATGTACCTCTCAGGACACAGCTAGAGCAGGGTCGGTTTCTGGAGGGGGATGGGGTGAACTAAGGCGGGGAAGGAAGCCAAGGCAGGTCTGACCTGTCGCACTTGAGCTTGCTGTTTCTACATGGCTCACAGTTGATGGCTTTCCTCGCCCGTTTTGTGGGCGGGCGGGCGTCCTGTTCGCTCGGCGGGGGAGATGTCCTCGAGCGGATGTTGGATGACGATGGTCGGTGCTGCTTCTGGCGGGGGATGGCTGTGGCAGAGGACGAGGGGAGTGGGTTGGGCTGGTCGTCTGGCATGGCGTCGAGGAGAGAGAGGGAGGAAGGAGGAGTGTTTTGCGGGTCTGGCGTTCTGGCATGTCTGCCGAGGAGAAGACAACGTTGCATGGAATGCCAAATTAGGCAATAGTCCCTCTCCCACAGGCACGGAGGTTTTTTGTCCTCGGCGATCAGCGATCGACGGCATTTGCGAATTGCAAGTGTGCTTCGATCCTCCTCAGCTCTCCCCGCAGCGAGTCTGGAATGCAGCACTGCGGACACGACACTCGCAGCTGCTGGGCTCGTCGCACACCCCGGTGGTGGGCACCATAACGGGCGACTACCTTGATTGCCAAAATAGGCAAATCGGACAGACAGCATCCGCAACTTTCGCTCGACCCGGCGGTTCTCGACTCCGCTGGCATGTTTCCGCCGATTGTCGCGGGGTCGTCCAGTCAAGACGAAAACCATCAGACGATAGCACTCCAGACACCCAACGACAAGCGATCATCATCTCGCTCAGCCAAGTCCCGGCGGTGCGAGGACCTGCCTTGCCAGCTCACCACCCCGGACACCATGAATGTCCATACCATGGCCCGAGGATGGCAATGCGACACGTCGCGTGACAAGCCATTTCACACTAATAGACTCCCGACTTCTGTGTCCTGTTCCGTCGCTCCCCGTCGACATAGTACGTCAAGAATTTGCCTTCCGTTTAACTGGAGACCCTCTCTGACCCTCACCCTCCTCTTTCTGCCGCACCTTCGACGCTGGGCTGGAAAATACGCTTATCCCATTATACCCGCCTCAACCCCACCCAGCCGACAACTTCTTAATGGCTTGGCCGCAGCACCTCAGGTCTCTTACCACTCAACAATTCGCAACAGGAAAATTCTCGGATAACCCAACGGGGTATGTCGCCGCCATGCTCCCCTTCTGTCGTTGCCACATAGAAGACGCGAACACCTACTGGGTCAAACACCTCTTTTGAATATAGATTTGCCACGCAGCACCCTGCATCCGGTGTGACGAATATCCAGCTTCGTTTCTCTTCCCTTGCTTTCGTCTTGACGACACCAGTCCCATTTTTAGATGCCCCGAAGCGTCTACGACCCAGCGATCGTCCCAACACTCTGTTTCCGGCCTGCTGTATTTAAGAGAGGGCGCTCACCACAGTTTTGTCCCCGCCTCTGCTATGTGGACCTTCAATTGCAACTTTCGCCATGTAGCTTGCACAAAATTCGACCTCCGTTTTAATGTTCTTCTTATCCGTGTCGCCACCGCCCGTTCAGCGCCACTATCAGCGCCCTAGTGCATCTTGCGAGTGCATAGCGTGCCCCTTCTTCGCGAAGCCTTGTGCTAAATCAATCAACCGTACGAGCTCTCTAGCGTGGCGTGAAGCTTAATGTTCCATATTCGTTGGATGGCCCACCTTCCTTCAACACGGTCTCGGTCTTCCCACTTCGGGGAATTCACCAAACTCCTCGGAGATCCGACAGCCCTGAGTATACACACCATATAGACATCCTGTATGTATCTCAGCTAACTGGCACTATAACCTGGCACCAGTCGTGCTCGACGAAAGAATGGCAAGTAGGAGACAGCGGCCGTTGATAACTGCTCGAACTCGTCCACCAATTACGCTGGATGTACATCAATGCTGGCTCCGCGGAAACTCCTCGGACTCCGAAAGCCCACTGTAATAGCCACTTCGACATATTATACAGCACTTACTTGTCCTCTGTAGCTCAACTGCCTCCGCGCCCGAACTTCTCAAGTTCGACGTCGACGCATGCTCATCGACCCTAGCACGCTGAAAAAATTATTCTGATTACTGTGATGGTAAACATAGTAACTGAGCCTAGGCCATGGAACGCTGTCACTTGAATGGCCCTCGTTCGATACAAAGTGTCCGTACATACGTCATGGTCAAACGTACAATAGTGTCAGCAGAGGGTATGAACTTGCGTGCAGTGTGGCAGAATAGTTCCGAGAATTCATGGTAGTTCATAGTAGTGGCGTACTTCATCGCGACTCGCGAGATATGGGCACGGCTCCACGATGAGGTATGTGCTCTGCCAGTCGCCACATAGCACCCCTACGTCATTCGTGACTCACGCTAGGGCGAAGCGCGTACGGCCCCCGCCTCGAGTCTCGCCCAGAGAAGTTCAAAACAGACAGACTGGCATCTGTAACATAATATTAGCACAGGTGCGCTCGAAATGCGGTCAGAAGGGTTTGATAATCACGTCAGAGTCGAGAGACGAGGCGGTGGTGTCAAGCAGTGCTATTAGTAGCAGTACATCACATGTATTCCATAAGAACTGTATGAGCTGTGATTAGGAGCTATTGATGCTTGGTGGTCATACCTTGTGAAATTGCGGCACAAATGTTTATCATTGGCCGACGGCAGTTCGGCAGAGGAGACTATGTTTTCGTTGATCTGTCTCTATCCGCCGTGCGCTCCAAGATCCGACGAGTTCAAATGCATGGCACTTAGCACTCAGTTCATTGATACAATGGTCAAGCATGTGTATCAAGCCACTGTAAGACATAAGAGGCAGAGCAACCTCCGTCGAATCTGCACCTCCATCAAAGGTTCATTCCTAAAACGCGACCTGCACGGCAGTTCAACCAGCTGCAGAAGACTGGTGCAAGTGGGTACTAGGTCGCCACCTTGGCATCTTCTTTGTTACGCACCTCCACACTTTCTCGTCTCTAATGACATTCACCACAAGCCCCGTACGATGCAGCGCAACTTGCATCATGGGGTCCTGTATGACCCCCACGTTCAATAAACCACCCAGTAAATCTTGCCTGGAAGCGGGATCGTGCATGCTTTCCTGTAGGATTGTACTTCTGGGAAAAGGACCAAGAATCGAGCCCATTATGGATGTTCCCGGTGCTTACAGGAGCATGATGAGTATCCAGGAGAGGCGGGCGATTACGGCAGCCCAAAGTGCGATGATTAATTTGCGTACACTCGAATAGGCAGAGTCACTATGTGGACGTCTACGCCTGGGGCTGTGGCGCCGTGTCGACCAATGGCTCCTTAACACCTCATATGCACCGTCCTGGCATGGGAATGACTTGGGCATTGTACACGAGGGCAGCGGTACTGTCGAATGAGGTTGGACTCTGAAAAAACAATAGCAGGAGCGATACACCCACTAGCATGTGTAATGGCATCACTCGTGCAGATCCCCAGGTTAAGCGGGTTGGAATCCCCCTGCTCGTTATTTCGCGGGTACATGTTGACAACGAGTGTGATCAGGATACTTGAACTGTACTACACGACGATCAACAGGGATGTCATCAAGCAATTGCACAACGACCCGTTTCTGCGCTGAGCAGTCTCAGGTTCGTGTTGAATCTAAATCAGGGCAAATCATGCACAAAATCTGTTGCAGGCGTCTATGAGCACATTGAGACAGAATGCCACAGGCGAGAGGTACGTGCGGTCATAAAATCCAGGACCTGCCACTGCTTTCGGTTGCAGAAATCGGCTGTCGTAGCCATGGTATCTGCATTGCAATAGGGATCGCGAGTTGGCCAACAGGCACGATAATCAACAAATGTACCTGTATCAAATGGGCGCGCATGCGCGCAGCTATAGGACGTAGTATCAGCAAAAGCGTTGAATTATGCTATGCACTTGCTGAGCTTTTCAATTATCAATACTCACCAATGGTTGGACAGAGACGCGGTTTATGTGGCACAAAGGGGTCCGATTCAAGCCTGATTTGCGCACTTTTAGTACTCGACAAAATTGCCTGTAAAAAAGCTCCGCTGTGGAAAAAGCTGTAGCTCGGAGACCGATTCACAAGTGTACCAGCTCTCTATTAAGGTGAGCATTCGTATTGGCATGTCCTGACAAGCAGGTCACTTTTAGAGATATACCGTACCTATGGGCATGCACGCAAACAAGATGCCTGCCGTCGCCGACGGCTTGGCTCTGGTAGTAGAATGGGCACTGAAATTGAAGTGTTCCGGTCCTTCGGCATCCTCCGCAGACTAACTATAGCTGGCGACCACAGACAATGATCTCCTAGTACGAACTCGATTTGGTACTAGACATACCCTTTGAGACGGCAGGAAACTTACAAGTGCATCTATCCGCTATGGGCTCTAAGATCCAACGAGTTCAAGTGCATAGTCCAATATCAATCCATCAGGCAGGGGTGTCACGCGCCAGTGTCAGACAATAGCAAGGTGGCTTGTAGCCTCTGTCGAATGATACGTATTGCAGACTTGAACCTAAAACAGCTAGCTACACAACAGTGATGTCCAAAAAATGAAGGATGTCAATGAATGAATCATTAACGGATTATAAATAGGTGCACGGGTATAAGTATGTGTGTATGCAGTGCCTTACCGGCGATGCCAACTCGATCCTGCAGAGACATACTACAGGGACAGCGCCAACTGCATATAGATACCTTTATTATTGACGGAACAATGGTGCCCCCTCGAACAGCCCTGCGTGTTTGAAAGTCCTGGCGCCCTAGTCGAAACAAAGTAGGCCTTCAACGCCCAAAGACCCATCAAGGTTCCCCACATGCCCCTAATTTTAGTATACAGTTCCGTATCATTCGTATAACGCGTCCATCTTCACTGGTGGAAGTGGAGAATCACTTGTACCTGTTGTCGTGGAAAAACGATTAGTACATGGCCGAAACGCAATCATTGCTACATCCTGATACCCAGTAAAGGTCCTTTAGACCCAATAGCCAAGAGTCATGACAACACAACAAGAAACAATGATTACTTACCAGCGCGTCGGAGCTGTGACCAGCTGGGGACGGGCTTATCCCCCCACCACATCACAGGTGCCCATTCATCGATCAGGTTCGCAAGCGTCTGGATATGACCGTATGCTGCTGGCTGGGGGCCATGAGGCCAATAATACGCGACAAACGTAAAGGTGAGTGAAAAGACGAAGAGAACCGCCGCAAGGTTAAGAATCTGTGATGTACCAAAACGCACAAAAGATGGATGGGTTGTTACAAGACTAGCATGGTGACGACGTACCTGGACGGGGAACATGCTGACTGAAATGGCCTTCAGGAACCCACCCGTTGCTGTGCCCGATAGACTTATTGCCAGCCCAAGCATCCAGTCTATAAACCGTGCACCTCGTAAGTATCCATGCACAACCACAGCCAGACTATTCCCATCCCCACAGATAAAAAAAATGCTCACGAAATACAGGCTTCGCACATAACAGGACTACATTCAACCAGCTCCCAAATACTGGTGCAAGTGGGTGTGTCGCCACCTTGGCGCCCTTCTTCTTTGTTGCGCACCTCCACACTTTCTCATCTCTAATGACGTTCGCCACCAGCTCTGTACAATGCAGCGCAAGAGTCATGGGACCCTGTATGACCCCCATGTTCAGGTAATAAACCACCCAGTAGAACCATGCTACCCTGCCGGGGAGCGGGATCGTGTATGCTTTCACGTAGGACTCCGCTTTTGGGAAGAAAGACCAAGAATTGAGCGCTTCAGGAATGCTTCCAGCGCTTACGAGGGACACGATAAGTCCCCAGGCAAGGCAGGCGACTACGAGAGCCCAGAGTGTGATAATTACTTTGCGCACACTTGAGTGGGCAGACCACGCGGAGGGTTGTACTACGCCTGGGGCGGTGGGTCCCTGGCGATCAGCGTCTTTAACACCTCGCATACAGCGTCCTGGTACAGGGATGACTTGCGCGTGGTGCACGAGGGCAGCAGTGATGTCGAATGGCGACGAACTCCAAGTCAGGATATCCGTGGAGACCATCCCTACAAATGCAATAATCGTTTGCAGCAGGAGCGATAAACCCAGCACGAGCAACGGCACATCACTCATGCAAATCTCCAAGCTTGGAGCAGCGGCATCGTCTTGTTCGTTATTTTGGGGGTACATGTTGACAGCTAGTGTGACCAAGATGCTTGAACTGTACGACACGATTAACAGCAATGCCATCAAGCAATTGCAAAATGTCCCGTTCGGATTCAAAATACCCGTTGCTGCACTGAGTAGTCTCAGGTTCGTGTTGAATCTTAACCGGCGCTGAGACGCGAGCGCAGATCTAAGGGCGATGTTATGCACAAAACCCGTTGCCTCTGTGCAGGTGGCCACGAGCAGATTGAGACAGAGACTGAAGGACTCGCGCTGCCACCAGTGGTTGAGCGGAACGACGATGACACCAGCCGAAATCGCATTCTTGGAAAGGAAGATCTCGACACTGCCTATGATGCAGGCAATGCTGAATGCCAAAGAGACGAAGAGGCCACAAAAGGCCACTCGCCTCGAGAGGAGCGAGCGGTCATAGAATTCGGGACCTGTAACTGATTTTTGCCTGCACCTCTCGAAATCAGTCGTCGTCGTCGTGGTACCCGAATAATAGGATCCGCGGAATGATCCATGGTTCGAATGAGATGATGGAGGTGGAGGAGGGGCCTGCATGATGATGCTGGCGACGGAGACGTTCAACGAGAGCTGAGTGGAAGCAAGAAGGTATTTATTCTGTGAGCAGAGGACTCGGCTGAAACGACATCCTGCGTTACGAAAGAGTATACATCGCCACTGGATACAGTGCAGGCACTGAAATAATCTGATCGCCGGTGGGGGCTGGAACCAATGGTTAGACGCTCAGAGTCTGAACGTTGAACGTTGAGCGGCGATTATTTCAGACGAAGCTTGGGACCACCCAGACCAGCTAGATCTAACTGTGAATAACTGTCATTAAGAGGGCATGCCGATCAACTACCACATCTTGTTGGAGTCCCAGTATACGGTCAGGTCAGCCAGGCCCTATTATGGTGGGGAAATTGGCCAACACAGGCAGACAACCGTACCTTACTGAACAGGGCAGGGAAAACGCGGCGGTAACCCCGCTGCCAAAGGCTAGGCCAAAAATAGACATACTACGTTTGCCCAGAGCTGCAAAATCTATGAAAAATATTTGATCAATAGCTCACGCAGCACAACAGTCATAAGTGAACAAAATACATGAGGTTGTAGGGAAATGAGCGAGGGATAAGATCCAACACAAAAAATGTTTGAGGTGATGTTGCCAGAGAGATGCTGGTGGAAAAAAGTAAAAAATGTGACAGTTGCAAAATTTCTCACAAGGGTACAAAGAGTTGTCACAGCGTGTTATGTAAAGCGGCAAATTGCAACCCCGACGCAGATGAACTTGGTACAGTCCCGTGATTTGCCGAACACTCCGACAGTACTCCGCTCGTATCTGTCACGCTCGATGTCAAAACAGGACTCTCTTATAAGTGATTCACAAAAATGTCCAGAGGGAAAAGAATACCCTGAAATTTTTTAATTGTGATTTCATTCATGCCCTAAGTGATATATGTAGAATACAGATAGTAAAAGTGAGTGCCAGGATGTGTGGATTTGTCCCCGCATAAAATGAATCAGTCAGCATCTTCCATCCACTTGGGGGAAGTGCCGGCTAGTGCCGGCGACCACCTTGCTTGGATCACCCAGCATTATCTTGTCCAGTAGTTTCTGCCAGTAGCATGCGCACCGTCCAAGGGTTTGTATTTCCCGAACACATCTGTTCAACGCAATCGTGAAGATCTTAGCGGGTGAACCATTTTCGAAGAATTCATGACCAATCGTTACATACTCTGAACACAGCAATTTAATGCGTGTTTTGGCCAAGTCCAAGTGCATCTTTACTCAACACCGTAAAACAGCGCATGCTTGGTGACTCCCTGGCATACAGTCCGATTCGCGAGTTTGGAATGAGACAGCACTGCAGAAACATTGGAGGGTTGCTCAGAAAGTTATCCTCGAGTGTCACACAGAGGACACAATCAGGGGACAGGGCGAGGGTGGGCGTCCAAGGTCACCATGCTCAATTAAGGACTAATAGAACCTCGTACCCATCAGGAAAATCACTTTGCTATGTAGCATAGCCACCGAGGTACACAGTCACATTGAGACTTGGTAGTAATATGTTGTATCAGGCACATGATATACAGTGCTATCAAGCTGTCACCGCATGACACATCGCACACAGTTGCCACTATAACTGACATCGTTGTCCTAATAGCTCACCATAGTCGACATAGCTTATGTTCACACTATGCCGCTCCAAGAGTTCAGATAGCCTACATTGTTGTCCTTACATTACCCACTCGAAAGATACAAGAGCTAGATAATCATTATGCCAATCACAATATCACTAATCACTAATTAGTTAGGGCAAGTATCTAAGTCAATGTATGAATTAACATGAAAGGAGCTCGCCATATCAAGTACATTACCAGATGACCAATCTGAACTAATATATCTGCCACACTGGGCTTGAAGGTGACAAGCATGCGCGAACCGATCAGCACCAATTACCGACACATTGCGCCGGTGGTTGCGCATCGAACGGGTGATGATGTACTGGCCAGATATCGGATCGCAGCAACGGAGTGAGGTGAACCACTCGACATAAGCCAATGGGTAAAGGCCGAGATGATCTGGAAGTTTGAATATAACACGCACCTGTGCAATACGGACCGCTAAATTCCTTGTCAGTGCACACTCAGTGTGGACGAGTGGGTACATACCATCAGGCCCAAAACAATTGCTTGGCTGACGTCCTTCGTCCCACACAAACACAGTATCAAAAATCTGGCAGGGGACTTGGCCTTGCATCCATGAGCAGCAACCTTCAGCTTGGCACGGATCTTTTGCCAGCCAGCACCATGTCCAGTGACTACACTAGGCCTGCTTTCAACGTATAGGTGGTTGAATACATCGAAGTGATCTGTTTCCACAGGAAGTACAAGCTTGTCTTGAGTCGCATGGGAGCTAAGAAAATCTTTGAGCACTGGAAGGAGCTCGGGTGCTTGGTAGTTGCTTTGCAATTGCTGAATGGACACCCCGCGATGGGAAGGGAATTTAGCCACTTTGTAGCAGACTTTCACTACCACAAGCATGTCTTTCAGTAACTACTGTGGGTGCAACAAGGACAACATACCTGGCAGCTGTTGTGGAGCAGCATGAATCGCGCCATCACCAGCACCCTCACCCAGATGGTTACCCATGTCTGAATGTCCTTCTGAGCCCAAGCTTCTGTGGATGGCGTCCATGCTCGGCGCAGACTTCTTAAGTTTCTTCCAGGCGTGGTAAGTGGTCTTGTGATGGATGGCTTCCTGGCGTTGCAGCCACAAGGCCATTTATTTGACATAGTCACATTTGTTGCTGGCTTGGTAGGCGTCCTTAGTGTAGTCGATGTGTAGGCGTTTGGGGTACTCTGTATTATAACTGTCAGCACTGCCGAGCCCTCGGATAGATGATACGTAGTGCATGAGGGAATGGATTTTGGGTATGTTGAAATGCTCGTGTATTCCGAGCTCCGTGAGTGCATGTTTGTGTGCGTGGAAGAGGCTAAGACTGTCCTGCATAGCTGTGAGCATCTTGTCCATATGTTGCTG
>Ga0307518_10000407_pt1 | contig 33123 bp, 8 predicted proteins | sample 25_EM_MG_FD_203889 | JGI IMG/M metagenome (GOLD analysis project Ga0307518, IMG submission 203889) | Populus trichocarpa ectomycorrhiza microbial communities from riparian zone in the Pacific Northwest, United States - 25_EM | ecosystem: Host-associated > Plants > Roots > Unclassified | place... | reverse complement strand
ATATAGTGAAAAAAATCATGAAAAAAGAAGAAAAAAGAAAAATCTTACCTTAATGTAGTTGCAAGTGAAGCTAAGGAGAGAAAAAAAATTTCGTTAAGCATATTAATTAAAAAAAAAGCATATTAATTAAAAAAAAAACTAAGAGGATAAAAGAAGATAGAATAAGAAGACATACTCAAGCATGGAGGAAAAGAGAAGGAGATGGTGAGAGAAAAGAAGAGAAAAAAATAGATAAGAAATGATGTTTTTTACATATAGTGAAGAAGAAGACATACCTTAATGATGTTTTTTACATATAGTGAAGAAGAAGAAGAAGAAGAATAAGAAATGGGTCTGTCTCTTGTGAAATAAGGGAATTCAGGCTTTTTATTGGGGCGCGTTACCGACGGATAATTGAATATTAATATTTTTTAATTATTCCGTCAATAATTTCATCGGTAATATTTAATTTAAATGTAAAAAGTTTACAGAAACCGCCAAAAAAATTACCGACGATTTTTCAATCCGTCGGTGATTCCGTCTGAAATATTTAAATGAAAATTTTAAATTAATTGAATTTTTTCAGAAAACCGCCAAATAACACCGACAACTTTTCAATCCGTCGGTGATTTTGTCCGTAAAGAACAACAATTAACAGTGCAATTGGAAAGTGAACAGTTCTGGAGCTCTCTGGAAAATACCGATGGACAATTCCGTCGGTGATTCCCTTTGTAATTGACACAATGAACAGTGTTCACATTTTTACCAATGGAATTACCGATGAAAGATGTTCCGTCGGTAATTCCGTTGGTAAAAATGACACGTCATCATTTTTTTTTTGCTTTGTTTTAATTTTTGTTCCCACGGTATAATTCCCTCAGTATATACCGAGGGAATATTTCCGTCGGTAAAATCCCTCGAAAATTTACCGACGGAAATATTTCCTCGGTATTTCCGTTTATATTTATCAATTTTCTGGTAGTGGGTGTTGTGTTTTATTTTTTAAGATGAGAATCCACTGGGGTTCGCCCCCAATGGATGCCTGGTTAAAATTAGCAGCAATTTATTAGCATTCTTAGCTAAGTTTAGAATTCTTGGTGTTCATTGTTATAGTGCCAACTCGATAGAGTCGTCTTGAATATTTGATGGTCGGGAAAACAGACCATGAGTGCCGATCGCAAGGAGAAAATGGGGAAGGTGAAAAGAGAAGCCGTCGCTAGTGGCAACTTCAAAGAAACTCTTGTATAGTTTCCCATAAGACGTGTGTGTGTCTTTTCCATGGAATGTCTCCTTTTTCCTCTCTTTTTTAATTATTATATTGTCTTCCCTATACAAATTTCCTTTTGGCTTCTTGAAATTTCAAACTCCAAAGCTGAGAACGATGTAAATGATGGTGCGCTACGGTTCTTCGAAGAAGAGAAAAAAGAGGGAAAATTTGACATGCCAACTTTCACAATTGACTTTCCTATGAACCCTCCCTCCGATTGGCTGCATGACTCTCATCATTAAATTTTTTTATCTACCTGGTCTGCTTGGAGGTTAGGATAGTTCTCCAGAACATTCTAATATGGACGGAGGCTCCTGCCTCGTCAAATGGCATTTGGACACAGCGCTCGCCTTGGACTTTGTATTGATAAATTCTTATTTTAGAAAGAGAGAAGAGCCCTCCCTCAATCACGACAGTTTCTGCTAGCCAGGTTGGTATTATTTTCAAATCACCATTGATTATTCCTTGACATCTTTTGCCGCTCTTCTTTTTTGTGTTAAAATCTATCCTTTTGTTGGTACATGCATTAGATTAATAAGAGTGTAATATTACGTGAGCGCAAGTCTTTCAGCTTGGGGACTTTCCACCTAGTCAAAAAGGCAGATTCTACATTTCTTTGGCCAAATATTGTTTGTGGCTACATTTAGTAATACCCAATAGAACGTTAATGTCCAAATGGATCAGCTGTCATCGAATCAATTTTATATGCCGACACTATTTCTATACAACAATATATACCGACAGATAATTAAGCGACCCATGAAATAAGATTTACCCAAACTCCATGCAATTGAACCATTAACAAGCTCATTGAAGAATCTATACAACTTACATGCATGACTGGTGGGCAATAGTTACTAACAGTAAATGAACCAAAAATGGCATACCAAGAAGGGGAGAAAACATAGGCGACAGCACTACTAAGATACCGAGTCAGATGTTAACACAAATGACCAACAGAAGAAAGGTGGCTGGAATAAATCCTTCCCAAACCTCTCCACTTTTCTTCCCTTTTTTCATCTTTGGTGAAAAAAATGAGATTCTGAGATTTTGACGGTATACAAAAAAGATTTTAGTAAATTTATATTTAATAAACATCAAGCATAAGCTTCTGAAAGAAGAAAGTATATTTGTAAACAATAATCGATGAAGCTCAAGCTAAACCCTAAATATCAAACTACCTAAGCTAATAGAGTTCTCTTTCTTTACACTTTCTACAAACAATAACCTCAGTACCCTTACATGGGTATAAAAATATCACCTTCAGTACCTTCCTACTCCAAACCTACGTAAAAGAGCATCACGGCAAAGCTTCCAAAGAACTTGGCTTCATTATCTTTTTTACTAAAGAAGCCATTCACCTTTCTTCTTTTTCTCACTAAAATCTCCGTCTAATAATAATAATAATAATTTATATGAGGGTTACACCACAAAAGAAGCAACAACCATGCACTCGGGATGAGTCTTTGTCATTTCTGCTCTACCAAATGCTCTTTCTGATCACATCACTGCTTTCTCTGAAGCTTTCCTTTGCTTGTCTCTGCAGCTAACCTAATATAGGAAGACCCGTCACCCTGAACAACCAAATTGGGGAGAAATTGAGGTGGGATTTCACTGCTATGATTCCCATGATCATAAGAAATATAAGCTCGATTATAGAACTGATCAAGGAGGCCTGTACTGTTCTTGGCTAGGGGGTGAATATTATCAATATGATCACCACTTTGATTTGTCGATTTATTGTCAATTGAATCCTTAATGCTTGAACTACATTGTCTAGGCTGAGTTTGATAGAAAACTTTTGAAACCACTAACTCTCCATCTTTCTCTTCTTCGTTGTTTCCAAGATGGTATTGGTGCATTACCCAGTTTGTCTTTTCAGGTTTCCTTTGCCTACCATAATTGGTGTAAAGCACCAGAATTTTTTTGAATCCCTTCACTGTCCCGCCAGCAAAAACTGGCCTGGTCTTGCCTGTTTTGTGCCATCTGGTTTCACTTCCATCGTCATCAGTGTGCACCTTTCTGCGTTTTCTAGTTCCGGTTGTGTATGCCTTTGATGGTCGATGAAAGAAGTGGCGGATTTGGCCATCATTGCTTACTCCTGCATGATAAGAACGACCAGAAGACAGGAAATCATTAAATAATATTACATGGGTGAAGCAGTTTTCTTGCATATATAAAAATGATAAATTGGTACTAGAATAACCAAATCATTGGCATTAATTTTTATTTGACATGATATGGAAGAGATCACACGTACAAACTGTAAGAAATACGTCACATTTTGTGTTCTGAGTAGAAAAAATGCTTCCATAGAATCCTCAAATAGCCTCAATGATACGTTGATGCTAATTATTAATGGCTTGATTAGAAGTGATGGATTCAAATGATGGAATGATAAGAAATGACCTGTTAGAGAGGAAATTACCAACACAAAATTAATTTTTATAGCCTACTTAACTGTAAAATACTCAGTTGAATTGGTCAAGTAAGAAAAGTAATTAAGAAAAACCATGCATATGCTGCTTTTACATGTTTCTTTCTTTCTTTCTTTCCGATATACATAACATGGAAGCATTGTTTAAAACCCAAAACCCATTATATATATAAATCAGCCTTTATAGCCCCTCAAAAAAAAAAAGTGTCGACCTTTAGAGTAAGAAAGAGCTACTAGCAAGAGAAAAAACACCTTAATTTTGGAGTTGCTTCCATACCCACCAATTTTCTTATTAAATGAAACTGAGAAAGCAAGCTAATCAACCATCATGTAAACAAGCTCTAGGCATCGTAATCTTTATTCAAAGGTTTGTTTCTGCTAAACCCTTCTAATAGCGGCTTAGCAAGTGTCCCATGTTAAGAAAACCCCAAATCAAAAGCTAGGAAAAGAGTGGAAAAGGAGAAAAACAAGTACCGCTTACCTGGTAGCTTCTCAGGATGAGAGTAGCAAATTCCATTCTCCCCCTCTATTGTTGGGATAAATTCATCAATTAGAGGATGAAGTTTACGCCTATCTGATAACACCTTTGCTTCTAAATGTTCAAGTATTTCTTGGTCCGTCGGATCAAACTTCACTCCCGCTGGTAGTCCCGGCAAATCATGAATTATACCACCCTACACACACACACACACACACACACACATAAATTAAAAACGAAAACAAAAGATAAAATAAAATCACAACAAGAAGGAAACAGTACTAAGTTCCACACAGCACAGCGTATAGTATACCTGATCTTGAATTTCAAAATTATGGCCACATGAAGGGCAAGTTATCCTTCGAATTTCTTCTGTTTTTGCAGCGACAAAAGTATCTTCTTTCGGGTTACTTGTGACTAATTGAATGACTCGTTCATCTTCTGAGTTATTATTGCACCATGTCATCTCTATATTTTTTATCTTATTCCCATCCCACAAAGGAATTTTCCCTCTCGTCTCCTCCACTTCCAAGCTTGCTTATCCCCTCAAAAACAAGAAAAGGAAAAGGAAAAAGAAATAAGAAAAAAACTAACAAGAAAAGAAGAGGAAGTATGATCTACATAGAGTATACAGTTAGCCAAAGCAAAGAAAATTTGTCTTCTACTAAAGCACGTTTTTTGAGCATGTTACTCGAATATTGCCCACTTATTGAATCTTGATCTATATACGTTAGGCAAAGGAATTTAATTCTTCTACACCTTTTCTTGCTTCTTTGATTTATTTTTGTGCACTGAATAAACATATACCTGTAACTAGCTAGCGATTCTTGCACGGAGAGAGATAGAGAATTTGATAAAGGCCAACTATAAAAGAAAGCCAAGAGAGAGAGAGACCGCGGAGAGAGACTGGAATTTCTTGAAATACAAAAGGTTACTTGGACGTCAAGTTTGCTGTGATATTGTATATACGTCTGTATCAAGAATAAATGCAGTCTTCTTTGCTTTTAGGGTATGTCTAGAACTAGGGTTAATTAATTTAATATTAATGTATTAACAATTAATATTTTTAGGAATGTTAATTAGTAACAAACCTAATCTAAATTAGAGGGGTCTTAATTTTGAGTGGGAATAGGGCAAACCGAATATTCCATTTTATTCTAGGACATTTCACCTCTTTGAGAGATATAATAAAAAAAAAAAAAAAGATATTTTAGCTCGAATGTCAACCTAGAGTCTGCTTAAAGCTATGTAAAAATTAATTTGTGGAACTGTATTTTTCCCAACAAATATGAAAATAACAGCGAGCTAGCTGTTTGCATGTGTGGGTGTGTGTGTTACACCTACTTTGTGTACGTATATGTGTGTATATATACTAATTCTTTTCTTTACGTACACTTCACATATGTGAATTGATGTTTTAATTCATATCTTTTAGGTAATTAATTAATTGTATTTTGATATATTGTATTTCAAGTTTCAGATATTATTTTATTTTTTAATTTCTTATCCCTGCATATAGCAGCCTACGGATGACTAATTGATCCATTCTTATGTGTTATTCTGTATTTAACAAAAAAAATTAATTAAAAAGTGAATTCATCATTCCATTTGGGTTTGTGTGTTGCATCTAAATTTACTTTAAATATTAATTTGGTTTGATTAAAAAAATAATAATTTAACTCAAGTTAATTAATTTTTTAAAATAATATTTATATTAAAATTTTTAAATTAAATAGTCATTTTATCAAATCATCATTAACATCGATTTAAATTAAAATTTAATTCTTATCTAAATTATAAAAAAAATTTATAAATCAAACTGAATTCAATAATTATAAATTTAGGAACCGATAAAGTAAGGGTGTGTTTGGAAGTATAGTAGTGGTTGTTTTTCAAAGTATTTTTTATTTTAAAATACATTAAAATAATATTTTTTTTATTTTTTAAAAATTATTTTTGACATCAGAGTATATCAAAATGATCTGAAAAAATTAAAAAAATATTAATTTAAAAAAAAAAATAAAAATTAAATTAAATTTTTAAAAAACATTTCTAATGCCAAATACACTGTTGATTTATTTTCTTGGTGCTGGTCGTTTCAACCGTACATGTGGAAGCTAAACATAATGAGGATGTGATTGGTGACAGGCTGGCGAGCGTATTGAAGTTAAAAAAGCATAGGATTATTATTTTGCAGGAAGTGATAGCCGACAATGACATCATGTCATGGATAATACTAAAATGTTAGAAGAGCTTCTCAAAGAAGCTAAGCAACAGAAGCTTATGCGTTAAGGTTTTTAAGCATTAACTTTAACGTATGGGTTATACAATTATTATTTTTATGAGAATTTAAACACGTGTTAAATATTATTTTTTAAAATATTTTTATTTATTTTTATTTAAAAATATATTAAAAAAATTAAAAATTTTATTTTTTATATTAACATATTAAAACTATTTAAAAACATGAAAAAAAATAATTTAAAACTAAAACAAATCCAAAAACACACGGCTGGTTTCCTCTATTAAGTATTAACATATGACATACAGAGGGGTTCTTCCCTAACCGTCCTCTCCTTATGCTTTGGCTTCTTCATCACTCTTCTCGTGTGTGCCCATACATATTTACACACGTGTAAGTGTGCCTACGTATATATCTTGAAAATCATAGCTTAATTAATATTTTAAAAATATATTTTAATTCAAAAAATTTAATTATTCTAAAAAATTTTAAGAAAGAATTGTATATTAACTGTAATATTAATAATGTTAAATAAATTTGCTTCTCAAGTTCAAATCTTAGAGGAGATTTAGAAAAACAAACATAGAAAGAAGGAGGTTAATCCTTAAATTAAACCTCATTAAAAATAATATTTTAGACTCCATAAATACCATAATAATTATATTAAAAAAATAATAATCATAAATTCGCATGCGCGTACAATGGCATGTATCGACATATTTATTACAAAGTTATGTGTAAATTATTCTTCGATGATTTAATTGTTTGGATTGAAATAATCATTGAATATAATATTAGTTTTATTAATTAAATAATTATTATTTTTAATTAAAATTAAAAATTTTTGAGAGTATTTAGATGTCAAAAATTAATCTCAATCCAAAAGTTTAAATTTTTAGGCTGAGATGATTTTTTGACATGGTATCAGAGATTTGATAATCAAATGGTCTCAAGTTCGAATCTCACTATCCCTATTTATTTGATAAAAATTAAACACAAGGTAATGTAGGTCTATGCAAGTTTCAAGCTCAAATAATTTTTACTTGAGTGGATATATTAGATAATAACATAAATCATTTTTAAAAACTTCACCTAACAATTAAAAATTTATATTAAGATGATTTTTTAATGATAATATTCAACTGTCATTTACATTTTGTTTCCAAGGAACCATAGATTGCAAAGGAAGCTTTTTATTTTTATTTTTTTAGTAACGGTCAGGTGGAAATCCTACGATGAAGGCTTTGGATCCATTTAAGAATTGAGATTGTGGTTTCCTGGTCTTAATTAAAGATTAGAGATAACAAATAATATTATAAATTAATTCGTTGATGATTAGAGATATCATTATCGAGTCGAGTCAATTAATAATCGATAGCTTCTCTGCGAAGTCGTCGAATATGGGAAAATTATATGTGAACGGCAAAATTAAATTAATTAATTAATTATTTCAGCGTTTACACATGTGGGTTCCGAGATGCATATCTGAGATGCGTTTGCTTTATCATGACAGGTTTAAAAGTATATCTTAAAATATATTTTATTTGAAAATATATTAAAATAATATTTTTTTTATTTTTTTAAAATTAATTTTAATATTATTATATTAAAATGAACTAAAAACACCAAAAATATTAATTTTAAATAAAAAAAATTAATTTTTTTAAAATTGCTTTTAAAACACAAAAATAAATAATGCATAATACATGGAATGAAACGAGTTTGAATAGTAACAGTTCGGGATTACTATAGCTTTTATTTTTAGAGTTTTTTAAAAAGTATATTAATCTTAAAAAAAAATTAATTGTTTTAATATTTTTTAATTATTTTAATGTATTAATATCAGAAATTTAAAAGAATATATATATATATATAATATTATTTTAATATATTTTTAACTAAGAAATATTTTACACCATAATGACTTGCATTATGTCCGCCAATCATTTTTTATATAGCAGTCGAATGCCAAATATGATTCACTGTAATTAATGAAATACGTAATTGAGAATTATAGAAAATCATCATATAAATAAATGTGGCGGTTACATTTTTTGTTTTTTTATGGAAATTCATGAAATCCATATTTTATCACTTATATATTTATTGACATATCAATTCGTATGGGAATTTAGTTTAAAAAGAATTTGTTCGTATGGTTCAAAATAAGGGAGGAAAGAAATTTAAATTATAATTAATTTCATTAGTTTTCCTCTCAAAAAAGGAGAGATTGGTAAGCGTACCAAAATTTTCTCTCTTTCCCATTTCCCATGTTAGATTTAAAAAAAAAAAAAAAAAAAGGTATTGCCCTTATGAGGATGCTAAAAGAGATACTTGAAAACCAAGAAAGAAATAGGAACACTTATATATATTCAATGGTTGCAAAACACATAAAACCATATGTTCCTTACAAAACCATGGTAGAAATGATGGACGAGTCAAGTTTTCGTTCTAACAACGTGTATGGAGTTAGAATTTTTAAAATTGTTAAAAATATTTGATTAATTGTATTCAAACTGATAATTTTTTAAATCTGTAATAAATATTTGATTTTTTATTAGAATTTTTAAAATTAAAAATTAAAAAAATTATTGACTAAATTACCAATGGACTAACTCCATCGGAAATTTCCAGAGAGTTGATAAACAATTACATGAAATGTCACTCATAATTTCAGACGGAATCATCGACGGAAGAAATCCCTTAGAGAGTTTGAAAAAAATTACAGGAAATTCCATCTACAATATGTACTTATCGATGAGTTAATTCTATCGGTAATATAAAAATAAATCACCGATAGAATTACAAACAATATTTTTTGTCAGTGATATGTTACACACACCGATGAAAATACCAACAGAATGATCCAGAACTGTTATTTTTTTATATGTTTTTCCCGTCTGTAATTCTGTCGATGATTATATTACTGATGGAATAACTGACATAATATAAATCATTGACAATACATTTCCGAGCAAATAGTAGTTGTTCGTAATTCCATCAATAAAAGTATTTCCGATAAAGTAAGTGTCTAAAATCAAAGGAATAATCCATCAGTAATATGCAAAATTATGGCAGTGAAACTCTAAAGTGCTTTAAAATAGGTCAATAAAAACCAATAATAAAAATTTATCAAATATTAAATTAGATCTTTGTTTATATATGTGGGTGTGATCCTTTATTATTGTTTTGTTTTACCATTTACTCTTTTAGAAGAAAGAATTCCTAAAATATGTGTTATTCCTTTTTATATCGCTACTTATATTAAAAGAAGACTTCTTTAAACAAAATAACCCAGAATCTTTTTATTCGCGAGTATATTTTTAATTTTTATGTATATCACACATAATTAAAATAAAATTTATAAAATTATACTAAAATCTAATAATTTTTTAAATTGGATTTTTGTTATTTTTTATAGGGTACCCTTGATGATTATTTCTTATATTATATTTGACTCATTTAGAGAAAATGATATATCCCGTCAAACCCTGATAATATTTAAAAGAATTTCTTAGCTAAAATATAAAATAAAAGTTGTATTTGTGTTTATATTTTTAATATTTGCCTCATATCTATTAAAAATGAAAGTGAAGTCTTTAAAACAAAACAATTTCTAAAAACTATAACGCTAATGTAATCATGTTAAAATTTTGTGGAGTCTTGATTAAAATCTTTATTTAATTTTTACATTATATATTCTTTTATATATAGAAGGTTTTATTCAAATGTTTTATTCCTATATAGTATCTTATAAAAAGATTATTTTCTCACAATTAATTTTTATATTTTTATATTTTATTGATACAATTGAAGTGAAAGGATACAAGTATGTATAAAGGAATAGCATCATAAATGGTATAATCACACATCACAAAACTTTTATTCATATATGTTGTTAAATTATTCATTGCTATTTTGTGGAGATGACAATACGCATCTATAAATTATGTTTCTTTATATTCATACTCTACTATTTACTTATAAGATAAAAAAAAAATATTGATATTCATATCATATTCATGGAATTTTAAATATTCATTGTACAACTATTATTTATTACTCAACAAAAAATAAAATAGTAATATATATACATTAAATGATAAGATTATAACTGTTATACACAAATACTATATTGTATCAATATTGAAATATGTATAATATCCATATTATATTCATTACTTATCTGTAAGGTAATTATATGTAAAAAAAATAAAAAAACTCAACCATTCAGGTCTATTCAAGTTGATATTCATCATATTCGGATTAAATTATCATCCTTACTCTTCTAATTAAGTTTGAAATCTCAAAATCTTAGAGTTCAATAAAATCTTATTCTCTTATAACACGATACACATGTTTTTATCTATTTATTTATTTTAGTAAATGGTAGATATAAATTAACAAATACCTTTTGAAAATTCGTTAACCAAACCCAACTGTCAAATAAACGTAAGGCAGTGTAAATGACAAACCCATAGCCACGGCACGGCTTATTTTCCTCTAGATTGCGAACCCACGGTTTAGTGAGACCCACTTCCCCTTCCCTGTGACTTGCTAGTCATGAGACGGTTTACATTTTTCCATATCAAATAATTGTGGAATATGAAAAAAAAAAAAAACAAAAACAAAAAAAACAGGTTGGCTAAGAGAGAGGGAGTCAGTGTATAACATTCTAAAGGAAAAAAAAAAAAAGTTTCCAGTTTTATAATTATATAACGTAAAAATATGGCAACAACGAACGGGTGGTGAATGATCACCCAATCGAAAATGGTGGCTGTTTCCTTCTTAAAGATGGCCATCATGATTTAATAATTAAATTCGGATTGGGATCACAATAATATGAAAATGATCGGATACATTTTACAGAAGCAAGTCAATCCAAACGACAGCCAAAATAAAGTGTTTTCTTCTTAGATGCTGTTTGTTTATAGAAAAGTAAATTTTTTTTTTTAAATGGTTTTTTTGAAAAATAAATTCTTGGAAAGTAAAGTATTTTTCGATGTTTGAGAGTGTAATAAAAACTAAGTTGGAAAACATTTTCCAGTGTTTAGTTATGTTATGGAAAATGAGCTGAAAAATAGCTTATTAATGTTTTTTTTTCAAGTTTATTAAAATAATAAGGAACAAATCTTACAAATTAAAAAGTTGAATGAGAATGAAATTGAAAATAAATCTAATTTCATAAATTATCTCAAATAAAATAAATTATAATCAAAATAATAGAGATCAAATCTAACAGATAAAAAAATTAAAAGATGATGAAATTAAAATAATTATAATTATAATTTCATAAATTATTTTAAATAAAATAAGTAACAATCAAAAGAATAAGGACCAAATTTGATAGATAAAAAAATTTAATTTAAAAAATGATAAGAAAAAAGTAAATAACAATCATAAAAATAAGGACCAAAGTTAATATAAAAATCAAATTAAATTAAATTTTAAGGGATGAATTTGAAAAAAAAAAGATTCAATCAAAATATCTAGCAATCAAAAGTTTGAGGACCAAATTTGACATAATCGACAAATAATATGATATTTTTAAATTTTTCACAACTTCTTGAAAGTGTTTTCTGCCCAAAATAAAAGGAAAATACTTTCATGAAAATCAAGCCAAATTTTCCTTTGACAGGAAAGTGTTTTCTGTGGACCAACTTTTCTAATGGTAAATAAACACAGGAAAGTTTGGAAAATAGTTTCCTGAAAATCACTTTCTAGAAAACAAACGCACGCTTTATGAAGGTCCAATTTAAGATATATAATGAAAAAATTTATGAACTTTTTTAATTTGCATATGGATGTTTTATTTCTAATTTAGTTCATGTGTCAAAGCTAGGCTAAGAATTAACAAAAACAATTAAATAGCATGAGGTCGGGTTAATTATTTCTTGTTAATAGTAAATTAGATTAATCTATTTTGTTAATCACTTGGTTAATAACTTCATATGGTAACTTAGTTGGTTAACGCATATAATTTAGTTAAGATTACATATTTGATTCGTACTAGGAGCAAAATTGATTTCATTTTATATACAATAGATAAACAACCTATTGTTTATATATTTTTATATGTTTTTTTTTTAAAAGGTAGATAACTTGGTCATGGCCCACACATTTGGGTTTTCTGTAACAATTCTCTTAGGTTTGTGATCCTTATTTATGATCTTTTGATATTTTTTTTCTAATTCTATCTTTTAATGTGGGCTTTATATATATATATATATATATATATATATATATAAAAGTTTTATCATTCAATAATTTTTTGTCTTTTTTATTTTTTTATTAATTTTATCATTTAATATTGAATTGATAATAAATTTGTTTTATTTTTATTTTTTATCATATAATAAAATAAAATAAAAATTAATTTGATCCATTGGAATCCATAATTAGGGTCATAGATTTGACGGGTTGAACAAGGCTAACTTGACTTATTTCTTTTTTTCCTTTAATTTTCTTTCTTTGTACATGCTTCCCCGACAAGATCATGTTGAGACAACTTTCAAGCGGTTTAATATAAGTGGCCGTTTGGTATTGATATTGTTATTTTGTTAAGCAAAAAACACAATTTTATTTTGGTAGAACCCACCATAAACTGTGAATGTATCGCAGGTTTACCAAAAGCACAAGAAAGCAGCTCTTTGCTACTTATTGCGCGGAGGAATCACATGAACAGTGTGGTCATGCTCCACTGTTCACGTAAATAGTGGAGACATTCTCCACTGTTCCGGCCAAACCGGGTCTGGTCAAAAGCTAAAAATGCATTGAACCGGGTCCGACCCAGTAAAATAAAAAAAATTATTTTTTATTTTTAATTGTGTTTTATTCGAAAAACTAGTGTTAAACATTATTCAATGACACTACATAAATTAGACGGAGATCGCTTGATGACGTAGCATTTGCAGAATTTGATCGCAATCCCAATTTTGTTCCTGATTATATTTTACCTGATGTTGTTGCGCTCTTAAGAAACCAAGAAAACTGTAGTCCTTGTCGGATGTATTTCATACGTGATAGAATTGTAGATAGTTTAATGGAATAATAAAAAGTATTTTATATAAAGTATTATTTATTTCATGATATAATAGCAATAGTTAAATCTACAATATTTAAATTAAAAACTATCAATATTAATATATATTTTTAAAAATTAATTTATAATCTCAATTTGAAAAGCATTCTTAACCAAACACATTAAACTACTTTTTGTTCAACCTCAATTTCAACTACAGTTTTAATGAAATATACATAAATACTAAATCAACCTCAACTATAAGTATTTTTTATAAAAATAATTTTTTTCAAACCATAACCACAAAAACTACCACAATACCAAACAGATTTTTTAACGTGAGCTAAGTAAAAAGTCGGATTGAGAGTTTTCAAATTTGAATTATTATAATAATTTAAAAAAAATACTGAAAAGTTTTTTATGGTCTAAATATTATTTTTTTATGTTTCAGAATTTTTTTGTAAAACCTGCACCGGAAAATAAACTAGTATTTTTATTGAACAAATGAAGGAAATGATGAGATAAAAGAAGAAGAAGAAGAAATAGAAGGAAGAAACAAATCCCCCTCAAAAAGATCTCCATTCAACACGGAAATTAACAAATTAATGAAACTCACCGCCCTATACTCAACGTCACCGGCCCACCATACCGCCCTATACTCAACGTCACCGGCCCACCTTCCTCCTCAACGGTCTCCCACTAGATATGTCTGAGTCCCACTTGAAGAATTTGAGTTCTTCTAATCCAAGTTAAACATCCCCACAGTTCCAAGTTTCTAATTCAGTTGGCCCTTGTCACAATCTCCTAGAGAAAGCAAACTTTTCTAGACCGTATTAGTTGGCACATTAGGGTAGGCAGGTTGCTTTTGTTCCAATTTACCAATCAATTTTATACATAAAAGAAAAAAATCTCTCAAGTTGTTCAAACTTGGTTAATATTTGTAGATATAAATAAAACTTATTAATTAAAATTTTTTTTTTCTAAATCAATTGTTTCAGTGCTCTTTTAATTACTAGAATTAAAAAGATATTTCACAGTAAAAACATATCTCTAAGAAGAAGAAAAAAAAAATCGTTTTTTTTTAACATGGGTTATACTTTTATATATAAATTTTAAAAAAACAAATACTTTCTTTAATAACTATGTAAAACAATTACAACTGTTTCATAACTCTTTTAAATTATTGGGCCACACTTAATTCTCATAAATAGTTTAACCTAAAAAATCAACAATATTAAAAGAGAAACATCATAACATACATTTCTCCCGAACTTGGTTTCGAACTTGGTTAATATTGAAAGAGAAATTTAGTAACAAAGTCGTCCAATTTGAATTATGCATTGATCAGCACTTCAGTTTTTATATAATAAATATAGAATTATAGTGGATACTTGATTTCATGTGACAAAAAAAGAGTCAAAAGTCATAATTGGTGCCACATCAAAATTTGACATTTTCTTCTTCTGTTCCAAGTAAGAATTTTGTTCACTTTGTAGAAGCTAGAAATCAAACACATCCCTCAATCTCCAAGTTACTTAAAATTGTAGCTACATGAAACATGGTAGGCCTGCTCTTCCTAGAATTGTTAACACAAGCTGAGGCAACCTTAGCCAATCTAATAATTGCCCTCGTATCAGAAGGCTTCGCAAGTCTAAGATCCAATAGCTCACTAAGCCTCATTTCTTTAATCAAAGGCAATGCCCATCTAACAAGTAACCCTTCCTCAGCTCTTCTTCCAGTCAAAAGCTCCAACAAAACCACACCAAACCCATAAACATCACTTTCCTTGCAAGCTTCTCCCCTTCCATTACTCCAAAACTCATCATCCACATACCCCACAAGTCCCCTCTTTTCATTTTCTACCAAAGAAGATAACCCATAATCACTAACTCTAGCACACAACTTGTCATCTAATAAAACATTTGATGCCTTAAAACATCCATGAACAATGTTTGGTGCCATCCCTCCATGCAAGTATTCAAGTCCTCTAGCCGCCCCGGCCGCGATCCTTAAACGCCAGCTCCAATCCAATACTGATGACGCCCCATCAGAGTTTTCATGCAAATAATAATTCAAACTCACCGCACTAACAAATTCCATCACGATGATTCTCTCGCCAGGAGCCTGTGAAAATCCTAATATAGGGACTACGTTAGGATGCTGAGCCATAGAGAGTGTTTTGACCATTGAAGAGAACCCAAAACAAGCATTGCTCAGAACAAGGGAAGGGTGTATTCTCTTAACAGCAACTGGCTTCTGATCACTTGGTAATACAGCTGCATACACAGTACCTAAACGACCGGTACCAATAATTCTCCGATGATTAAACCCGTCTGTGGCAGCGTCGATATCTGATGATGGATACCACTGTGCAGAAATCCTGGCAGCTGGAAGGCTTTCTTCAGATTCTACAGGTTTCTTTCTACAAAAAAATATGAGGACTAAACAAAGAATAACAACAAATGCTGCAAGAAGAGACAACATAAAATAATAAGCAATTTCCTGGCTGGGTTTCATATTTTGTGATCTAGACTATGGTTTTGATTGATAATTACTATGATCTCTATAGAGGCAAAGAAGGTTTGTACAAATTAACTGCTGCGTGAAGAAATCATCATTTTGTATATGGGGATTGAATTAATGCATGTTTGTGAGGGCAAATTTAGAAAGTGAAAACAGAGAGAAAGGGAAGTATCTATCTAATTTGTGTGTGCTTTGAAAATTGAGTTGTTTTGGTAAGAAAGTTGGATATCTATCCCATTAGTTTAGTTGCGTTGGTTCACGGTTGACTGCCTTCTTCTCATGCACTTCACAAATTATATATATATAAAAAGTAATACAGAGTAGAGTAGGTTTGTTTATGTGTTTAAATAGTGTTTTTTAAAAAAATTATTTTATTATTTTAAATTTTTTTATTATTATTTTAGATTATTTTGAAGTGTTGATGTTAAAATAATTTTTTAAAAAAATATTATTTTAATGTATTTTTAAGCGAGAAATATTTTAAAAAATAATCATTACTACAATTTCAAATAATACCATGAGATTATTTCATATTCATAAAATTGATGATGGGTTAAATTTATTTTACTTTTAGAGATATATAAATTATATCAATTTTTAAAAAAAAAAAATATTTTATTCATCAATTACATCTATGAACTAGTTAATTTTCATTTGAACTCATTAAATGGATAAAATAGTAGGAAAAGAATTAATAGAGAATAAGTTTTTGGGTAGAAATTGACAGACCTTACATATTTCAGGAGATTAAAAAAATTAAATTAACCCAAACATGATTTGTCAAATTTTTAATCTCACTGTTTATTAGTCCTTTTTTATTAAATTGATAATTGTACAGCTTTCAACTTTTATTTGTTCCATAATGACTGTGTGCTCAAAACATTTAGACCCCCAATTTTCTTCAAAACAGTGTTCATTAAGCATTATGATCTACTCGCATTTAATACCTTCAATTTTTGTTGGATTTAAATATAAAAATGGTTTAAAAATCAATGTGTAATTAAAAAGCATAATTTTTTTTTTATCCTGCAGTTAAATTTTTATATGGAAAAAATAACCTTGACATTCCTTTAAAAAAATTAAAAAAAAAACCCTATTTCCATACCTTAAAATAATCATATTTTCCTCACTCAATGGAAAAAACAGAACATCATTTTTACATGATCATGATCATCAATTCATCACCATTAACGATACCTTGAAAAATTATGATCCCGGGAAGGATGGTTTAAAAAAAATACATACATGATTATAAGATTTTTATTGAGTGTGAGGACTATTTAGTTAAAACATTATTTTAAATTAATTTTTAATTTTTTAGATTTTTTTAATGTGCTGATATTAAAAATAAAATTTTAAAAATAAAAAATATATATTATTTTATATAAATCCAAGTAAAAAGCATTTTAAAAAATAATTTTTATCACAATATCAAAGACTAGAATTAAAAATTAAATATCTTAATTAGAAAAGTATGATAAAAAAAATTTAGATATGGAATATCATTAATGACATTCTTAATAAGAAAAATTAAACATGACAATTTAATGATTTAAATTAGATGAGAAAAAACTTTAAAAGGAAGGTGTAATGGTCAATGAGATACATTCTCACCATTAAATTATAAGTTTTATTATCGTTTTAATATATTTTTTAAAAATATATATTTTTTAATTTTTATAAATCAAACTATATTTTTATTGATTATTTAGATTATTTTTAGAAATCTAAGTCAGCATTTACATAGTTAAAAAAAAAATTTATTAAAAAATATTAAAAATACTTAAATTTGTTTTTTGCATGTTCAAAAAAAATTTATCCAAACCCGGAACGTATCGTGTATCGTGTATCGTGTATCGTGAGGGAAGTATCTAACTATTTCTAAAATTTCTAGTTGAATGTGATGTAGAGCTTCTTGTTGTTTTTTGGGTCAAAAGGGAAGATGGGCTCGAGTTTTCAGGCGTAAGTAGTCCACAATGACTTGGGCTAAAGTTCAAAACTCAGGATGTTATATGATTTTGTTAGTCGCTCGTCATCATTTTCTTCTGTGGCAAAAAACCAGGAATGGAGTACAAAATCTACTTTCCTAGGTTTCATGGTCCAGAGTATCGTCTTTTATTCCCTTGACACAAAAAAAATTATATTTGATAATATAAGTCAAGATTTTTAACACCACATAAAAAATATAAAATAAACTCGGATGGTAAAAACAGATTATAAAATTATAAGAATTTTTTTTTTCATACATAATTCAAGTAATAACGATCGTCTTTTATTCTCTTCACACAAAAAAAAAAAAATTGATAATAGCAGTTGTGGGATAGACTTCTGCAGCACAAGAGAGCAACTACATTGTGGGCGGATCAAACCTCACCGGCGATGACCCGAGATTTCTGAAGACATTGCAAATTGATGGTAGACAGGAGAGGCAGCAAGTGTGCGACACTGGTTCATCCATTGCCATTTCAGGGTCTGTTTGGCTCTCTCTGTGTGTGCTATGCTGCATTTTGCTTTGCTTGTTGTTTTATGTTGTGTTTGGAATGAAGCATTTGACAATGAACTAATTAATGTATTGTTGTACATGCTATTTGATTTGTCATGACTATAACGTTATTGTAAGATTTTTATTCATAAAGAAGAAGAAGAAGAAAGTTTTTGCAAGATTTTTAGTATCTAAGTTAACAAATTAAAATTAAAACATTAAAATTATATATTTTAAGTTGAATTATTTATTAATTCGATATGATTTTTCACTTTTACTTATTTTAATTTATAAGCCTATAAGTAAATTACGTACATATTTCATAATGGAGATTTAATTTTGGTACTTCTAGATGCATGGAGTTAATGGGAGAAGGGATTTTTAAAAAAAATATATATATTAATGTGATTGTAAGAATATTATAAAACTCATCTTGTTTTATTGTTGTAATGGAGACTTAATGCTCATTTATGCACCAATTTAATGTTTGAGTCTCATTTTATTATCATAAAATTCATCTAACAATATTATATAAAATATGTAGTTAAGAAAATTGACTATTCCCACAGCTTACTTGGCAATTAAAGAAATATTTCACGGGCCTGTACAGGAACATATCCAATTCTAACATGATATTCAAAATGCCAAATGTCTAGTTAGTTTTTTTGGTTTGGAAATAGTTATAAATATATTAATATATTTTTTATTTTTTCAAATTTATTTTTGATATTAACACATCAAAATAGTAAAAAAAAATTCAAAAAAATAGTTAACCCGCAATGCAAAACACCACATTGACTTGCCATACATTTGATAACCTAAACATGAATTGAAGGTCATCAACAAAGCCAGTGTTGATTAATCTCTGGGCCGCACTCTTTGCTTGAATTTGATATAAGGCCTATCAATGAATGATATCATCATTTAAGCTCGCACAAGCTAGCATAGCAGTTGTTGGCAACTCCCTTTCGGAGAGTGGGGTTTGCCGTCTAAGGACTCAGCGTGGGTTACTGTGTAAGTGCGAGCTGATTCGAATATATATATCTTGGTGAGGATCAATGATGATTAAATGTCATTTTTTCTTGAGAAAACAAAGGTTGCTTCTGAAGGTCAGATAAAAAATCTCCCATCAAATTCATCACAAGCCACAGCAATCGTTTTCACTTGATGAACCAGCGCCTCCTTTCAAATGCAGATGCGGGTATATTTTCAAGGAATACTGTTACATTCTAGTGTCGGTGGATTGTGAATGATCTTTGGAGAGTGTCTCTTTATGCTTTCAAATATTGCTTCCTTTCAGAGTCCTGGATATGTTTCAACTCCTTGGAAATTTATAACCACAACACCCTTCAGCAGTTTTAAGGCCACTCCACAATTATCTGCGGTGTCGGGCGTCATTTTCCGAGAAGATGATAGGAAGTACTCAACAGGGTCCAGCGAACACAGCTCCAAAAGGAGCTAGCCAGAGCCCCTCTCTTAAATAGGAAGGGCCCATGAAGGACCAACCCTGTCTGCCAGCTACATTATATGCTTTATAGCCCACCCCTCTCTATGGGTATCCGTTAGCTGTAGGCAGAAACCAGTAATGAAGTTACAGATCCAAAATCGGGGTCCTAGCATTTAACCTTTCAGGGCAGAGATGAAGATTTCGCAGTTTTTCCATGGTAACATAAAAGAAGTAGAATTTACAAAATGAGAGAGAAATCAAAAAATGATAAACAGTGTTAGTAGGCATCACAATAAACAAATGAACATTAATGAAGGCAGTCAATCGAATTTGGTAGAAGGGGATTTTCATTGCATTTAATGACTCTTTACAGTGTACAATACCATTACCAACATCCTTGGTTACCTTAACAACACTTTTCTTTTACCTTTCTCCTTCTCTCCATAAATTAACCTTCCAACTATCTTTCCTCCTCCTTTAGCAAGGAGAACACCAAAGTGGAGGTAAAAACTGGGAATTTAGCCCAACAAACAAGAAAACTGGAGCTTATAATTATGTGCTCCTTCCATATCCATGTTGGCAGCAAAACTTTTGACTGTTTACTCAAGCTACACTCCCATGATCTGAGGTATCTTCATAGTAATAAGGCGTCAACTTGCCATCCTTTTTAGCAATCTTGGACAGATTCTCTGCCCCAATTTCTTGCAGCATTTTTACCACCCTCCTCATCGATGGGCGGTTAATGGGAAGGGGACTGGTGCAGAGGATGCCGATGTTGAGGACTTTGCATATCTCTTCCTTGAAACAAGAATCAAGTTTTGGGTCAATAACATGGTCCACTCCTTTCTGATCTAAAGTGGTGCATACCCACTTGACTAAGTCCTTTTCTCCGTACTCTGGATCAACAGGGCGTTTGCCAGTTACCAACTCGAGAATAACCACACCAAAGCTGTAGATGTCACTCTTCTCGTTCACTCGAAGGGTGTATGCATACTCTGCATCAAGTGTATCAAAAGAAGTTAGTTCCAATTTAGTAGAAGTTGTTGGAATTGGATGGCAGGCCATTAATATATTTGTCAGGAGCTACAAAAGTGATTGATATGAGAAAATATCCCAAAATGCTGATCTAACTTTCCAACTAAAGTTTATCCGAGAGCTTATAAATTAAGAGAATACCAGTCTTTATGAATTGGCAATCAAATCCTAAAAAACATCCATATAATTATTGCTGTACTATAAACACAAGAAAGCCAGTGCAGGCTATAAGGGACTTGATTAAAAGAATGGAATTTCAGTACAGATCATTTTCAAACACATCAAATCTGAAGTTCCATAACCAGTTAGGAAGAAGGTTAATCACTAACCTGGAGCAATGTAACCACAGGACCCTGCAATGACTGACATGGATTTAGGCTTTCCGGTTGAATCAACCACCTTGGCTACACCAAAATCAGCTACCCGAGCTCCAAAATCACCATCCAGTAATATATTGTTGGACTTCACATCTCTATGAACAATGGGAGGAACACAATCATGATGCAAATAAGAAAGTCCCTCAGCTGCATCAACAACAATCTTGTACCTTGTTGGCCAATCCAACAAACCTCCCTTGCTACTATGCAACAAGTCACCCAAGCTACCATTAGGCATGTATTCATACACCAAAAGCTTGTAGTCTTTATTGGTACAGCAACACCATAGCTTAACAATGTTCTTGTGCCTAATCTTACCCAAAGTAGCAACCTCTGCATCAAAACCATCATCTTGAATCGCCTGACCTTTCTCAACATCAACATCATCGCTCTGCTTTTTCACTCCTCCCCAGATCTTCTTCACTGCGACAGCCTCACCGTTGCTAAGCACAACCTTGTAAACTTTCCCCGACAATCCACTCCCTATAACATTATCCTCATCAAGACAATCCAAGATCTCATACTCACTAAAACCCAGTTTATGAAACGAGATCAACGTCCATTTTGACTTCTCAACAGCTCTTGCTTTCTTGAAATTTCTGTACTTGAAATAAAACCAAACCACACCAACAATCAGAACCAACACAGCTAGTACGAAAATAGACCTCATCAACCAAGCGTAACCTCTACCTCTCCCACCACCCCTCCCATCACACAATCCCTCAATATCACCACACAAACCAGGATTCCCAATAAAACTGCTCTTGTACATCTCCTTTGCAAATAAGGGTGGAATCTCTCCTGACAACCGATTATTTGATAAATTAAGCTGATTTAATTTCAGATTCTGCAAACCGATTGGAATTTTCCCCGAAAACCTATTATTCGACAAATCAAGATAATTAAGCACAGACATTCCTCCAATTCCATCCGGAATCTTCCCAGAAAGAGCATTATTAGCCAAGTTTAGCTCATTCATTTTCTTCCATGAATTAACCCCATCTGGTAGCTCACCCGATAGGGCATTCCCATGAAGATCCAAACTTCCTAGCTCTTTCAAATTCACTATACTCCCAGGCAACGATCCACTAAACCTATTTTCACTACCCGAAAACTCAGAGAGATTAGCCAAAAACCCGATTTCCTCCGGTAAGTTCCCATCAAAGTTATTCCTGTCAATAATCAACATAGACAAATTTGCAGCACCTGCAATTGTTTTCGAAATCGGACCCGATAATGAATTATTAACAAGATCAAACAACGAAACATGAGGCAACCCCCAAAGCCCAGTTGGCACTTCCCCGGATAACCGGTTATAGCCCAGCCGGACCCGGGTCAGACTCCAGCATTGACTCAAACTTTCCGGTATTTGACCTGAAAACGAGTTATATATCATCAAAATCTCCTCTAACTCGCCATTTTCACATAAACTTGCCGGGATTTGACCGGAAAAGTGGTTGTTGGACACGTCTAGCCATATCAATGCCGAATTTTTGCCAAGATTTTGAGGCAACTCTCCAGTGAGTCCGTTTCGAAACAGCCTGAGTTCGTATAAGTTCGGTGAGTCAGCTATGCTTGGAGGCAAACTCCCTGTAAAGCCATTCTCGTAGAGATTGAGACTCTCTAACGGTAAACGACACAGCTCGTCTGGAATCGACCCGGTCAACTGGTTCATTGACGCGTCGAGTCGCTTTAAATCAGTAAGCTTCCCCATCCCCCGAGGCAACTCACCAGTCAACGAGTTGTTGTAGAGTTCGATTTGGACTATGCTGGTCAGCTCAGTGAGTGAGCTTGGGATGGAACCGACAAGGCTGTTGAATGCAAGGTCTAAATCGGTGAGTTTCTTGAGTCGAGACAGTGAGTCAGGGATTTCGCCAATTAAATTACACGCAGTGAGCCACAAAATCTCCAGGTTTGTCAAGTTACCCAATTCGGGAGGGATCCGACCCGGTGTGAACGGGTTGTACGACAAATTGAGCACTTTGAGGGTGCTAATGTTGCCTAAAAAAGGTGGTATTATACCGTCGAAGAGATTATAAACGAGAGAAATGACCTCGAGTTTTTGAAAACGAGCGAAAGTATCGGGAATGTCTCCTGAGAAGTTGTTTCCGGTAAGGTCAAGGTATCTGAGGTTAGGGAGGTCAGCTAAGGTGTGGGGGAGGGTACCCGTAAGTAGATTTTGAGAAAGATCAAGGTGTTGGAGATTCCGACACGTGGAGATATCTGAAGGGAGAGTGGCGTTGATGTAGTTGTTGAAGACGGAAAGGAAAGTAAGGTTTTGGAGACGGCAAAGGAGGGAAGGGAAAGGACCAGCTATGTTGGTGTTGGATAAGTCTATGGAAGTCACAGAGTTTGATGTCGGGTCACATTGGATGCCGAACCATGAGCAAGGGGTGGTGTCTCGGCCTGACCATGAAGAGAGAGCTGAGTCTGGGTCTGAAAGAGAGAGCTTGATTTGTTGGAGGTAAAGGCCTTCTTGGTTTAGAGAAAGGGAAGGGGAGGGAAAGAAGACGAAGGAAAGGAGAAGGAAAAGAAGCATGGTGCTTGCTCCTTGAGGTGGCGGTGGCAGTGGTGGTTGTGGGATTCTAGAAAGGGAGGAGTTGAGGAGCTGGGAGTGCGTTCTGGTGTGAGATATAAGAGGGGGATCAACCTTGAAAAGGAGAGGACGATAGAGAGAGGATTTGAGAGTGTTTTTTCTGTGAAAGGGAGCAATAGCACGAGAGTGGGCTATATCGTGGTGAGCTGCTGTAGTGCTCTAGTGTGTTGTTGTGTGTTGTTAAGACATTGCATGACTGTGAATGATGGCCTTTCCAGGACAAATTTTGCATGAGTTTTTGAATGTGAATCATTCGTTTCAAATGATTTTGTTCCAAAACACTAAGTTCATCCAAGTCAAATCTATGCTTCCAGTTTAAGGCTTTTTTTTTTTTCTTTTTGGAGAAACAACAAATGCTTTAATCTCGTCAATTCAAATAGCTGCAATTGTCCCAACGAACAATTACCTGGTTAGGTTAAATTTCTGAGGTGAGGTCGTTGAAGTTTGGTGAAAGAAAAAGACCACATTTTATGGTTTAAAATTTACAGTGTATTGATACTGTAACGGGTATTTTTTTAAAATTATTCTTTCATTGAGAAATATTTTTTTTTATTTTTTTAAATTATTTTTACTTAATTTAAGATTAATTAAAAAAAACACCCACAAACAAACAGTGTTGGTCTAAGAGTTAAATGAAGCTTGCTTTCTTTGTTAGGTTAAGATCTTAGAATAAACATTCACAAAACTAATTAATTTTTTTAAAATATTTCAAGTCGATGTTAAGAATACGTTATTAAAGTTATATATATATATATATATATATATAAACACTTAATTTGAAATAATAAACAAACTAATTTTGAAATAAACAAAAAGAAAAAAAAAAGGTAAGGAAGTGTTTGTACTTAAAATGGTGGTGTACGGGATTAAGGACAGCCCCAACTAAATCACAGAGCTAGTAAATTTACTATCAAAGATCAAAAATTACTAAAATCAAAGAGACAAGGGAGGCGGCAAGGATGGCTGATTTCATTATTGGTCTCCCATTCTTCATCATGTGGCTGTGAAATTTGGCAAAGGATGTCGAGGATATTTCAAGGCTAAATAACACTTGGAAGTAATTAATTTATTACCATTAATAATAATTAAATAGATTGTTAATATAATGATTATTAAAAACTTATATAATCATTAATTTTACAACCCATAAAATCAATCGAAATACAGGCAACATCACCTTCAGGTTGGTTTAGCAGCGAGCAGAGTAAAGAAGCACACAGAATGACATTATGGCTTTGTTGAAGAGTCATCTGAGTCACGTGAGTGGCTGAGCGCAGAGAAGAAGAGACAGTTACTGAAGGTGAAATACTGAAATCTTTGAATAAGTGACTGTGACAGGACATTGCGACAGAAAGGTAAAGGGACGAGAACGACACCGTTTTGTATGACTTAGATTTGGGTAGACTAGAGACTAAATTATTGCCCCTGTCTGTGTTTTTTACTCTTTTAGGCAGGGGGCGACATGCTTGGAAATATTTACAGACCAAACCATATTATAGTGTGAAATATTCATGGCATTGTAATGATAGATTAATGGAAAGGTGGTCTACAAAACGAGAAGACAACACTGAACATCGATACATGCGTGTTTCGGGTTAGATTATCAAGATTCAAGAAGTGGAGTTGTCAAAACTAAAGATGCTTGTTTTCAACGAGGATTAAAGCCTTTGGATTTGGGGTTGTGAAACTTTGGATGAGGATAATCTAACCCGGACTTTGTTCTTATTTTTTTTTCCTTAAAATCTAATGTAAATAATACTCTAACTAGATATAAAATATTTAATATATATAATTTTGATTCGATTTTTTTAAAAAAAAAACCTAATAGAACTCACTCTTCCGCTATAAAATAAAACATTATTTATTATCAATCAGAGCAAGAAATAATTATTTTTCTGTTTTACAAAAACTTATGAACTAGTTATTAAGAATAATACCGTCTTTCTGTTATGATTTATTAGTTATTATCATATTAATATAGCATTAATTAATTTTTTATTATTTTTTAATACTGATTGAAATAGTTAGATTATCCTTAATAATAATTTTAAAAATAATTACCCTTAAAAATAATTTTAACAACATAAAATGGAAGCTAATGTTCTAAAAATAATAATTTTTGTGATTTAATAAATATAAATATTATTTTCAATTTATTTAAAAAAAACTAAGAAGTGAAATTACTAAAAAATAGCGGGGTGGAAAATGTTCAAGAATTATCTCCACAGTAGCTTAAAATTTTTATCATTAAAAATTGAGTTACATTTTGATCAAAATACCATAGGTTATGACCAAGTAACTTTTGAAAAAAAAAAAAGAGTAAATGTTTGGAATTGTTAAAAATAATATCTATTTGATATTACCAAAAACAACCAGAGAAAAATAATTCATTTCACTCAACTCAACTTCATCTTCAATATCAACAGGAAAAACAACAAAACGTGTTGCTTTCATTCATCAATTAGCATATCTTTTTTATTATTATTATTATTTATGGGAAATAACTTCACATATCCTTCTTTTAGTCTATTCTTGTATGTTTGACTATACCCAATATATTATTATTGTGTCTCCAACCTATCATTTCATTAGATTTTATCGTCAAAATTAACCAAAGTAAATCACATGACTAACACGTACCAAATTTAGATTTTATATATTCAACATACCCCTCATTAAAGAATTTAAAAAAAAAGGAAATGCTAGAAATTTTTTTTTTTTTTTTTTGTCAAAGCATGCCATATTTGGAATAACTTGAAAGTACAATTTATCAAAACTAATAATTAAATCTATTTTTATCGAGCTCTAGATAGAATCTCATATCTTTTTTTTTAAATAAGATATAGATTTTTAATGAGGCATGTACAAATCCACAGCATGGTAGATTTATTGTGAGGTATTATCTCATATGAGTTCCAGTAAATTTTATCTTTTAAAAGATGTCTTGTAATGAAGGAGATATCTTTGATACTATATAAGTAAGCAAAGTCCTCGTTTTTTAATCGATGTGGGATTCAATTCTTAACTTAATAACGAGCAAATTGCAAGGTGTATTTTGGTTACTTTTTACAACAAAAATATGATGGATTGGATGTAATTAAATATATGAAGATCAATTGGACACAACCACTAAATTATATGGATACATGGAATCTTAAGATGAGAGCAATCCATGAAATGAGAGTACCATACTTTCTAGCTTTTTTAAAAAATAAGGATGTTCTGGATTTGTCAAGAATTTTTGATGAGAAATTACTCTTCAATATATATATTACCTTTTATTTTCTTTTGAATAATAAATATTTTGAATGGTGCACAATATATTGAGTATAGATAATTTTTTTTGGAAATAGGTGTGAATATAAAAACCTTAATTCATTACATGTATGCTCATTGCCATCTAACTTATCCCTGAAAAAGGAGGGGGCAAACGTCAAATTCACCACCCGATTATTGGAGTAATCTCAACTGTACATGCAAGTTATTTTCTATAGCAATTGTATCATAAAATAATTTTATTTCTCAATTAAAACTATAATCAATAAAATTATTTGTTAGCGTAATGCTATTGTCCGAAAGATTTAGGATTTTATTTTGATGTCACGTGAAGCATGTGACTTGCCTCATTAAATAGCCAAACAGAAATTTTTCTCTTTTTTTTTTTTAGTTTAACGTGGGTGTCCGGGCCAGCTTGCGCGCACCTCGACTAATTATCTACTGTAATTGAAGGAAGAAATACACGGGTATTTATAAGTTGATTGGAACTAATTATCTACTATAATTAAATTAAATTATAATTATAATTTAATATGAATTCAAGTAATAAATAAATTGAAATATATATAATTTAATTCCTTTTGTTTCCTATGTTACTTTCATATTCATCTAATTCTTTCAAATGCTTAATTTAAAAAAAAATATAGGTAAATAAGTATTCAGGAGAAGTTAGTTTTAACGTTTTTTTCTCATTTTTAATGTAGTGAATAAAAAAGATTGACCTCTAGTTTATTTTTGTACTATTTTCAGATATTAAATTTTATTTTTTTAATTAAGTTTAAAGAGTTTAAAATATGTTGTTAATGATTTCATTAACTATATTTAATAAAATGATCTAATTTAGAAATATTATAATTATTATGAGAAATAATTTAGGTGTACAATTGAGACTACCATGAAAGCTGTGCGGTAAATTTGAGATTTGGCTTAAAAAAATAAAACACCACGATGTGCATTACAAAAAGGTAGGCAGGAAACTCTAAGGGATGTAGTTTAACTGGTTAGATCCTGAGTTTGTTCTCTGGAAGTTACTAATTTAAGTCCTATAAACTTCAGGGTTATTTGATACTTACATGGTCATTAATTTTAAGATTTATGAAATTAGTCGAGATGCGCACAAGTTATTCTGAATATTAATATTAATAAATAAATAAATAAATAAATAAAAAAGGGAGGTGGGACTTAGACATGCAGGTTCTCATGGACCGTGTACGTGGCAGATTTGGCACCATGGTCAAGTCTTTGGTACATTTGGCTGCAACGTGAAGAGCTATTTGGATTTCAAAATAGTTTTTTATTTAAAATTGTATTAGAATAATTTTTTTATTTTTAATATAAATATATTAAATTTATAAAAAATACTAAAAAAATATGAATGCAGTATATTTTTAAAATTAAAACACTTTTATGCTTTCTCAAAAAGTTTTAAAATCCGGCCTGGCCTGGCGGGTCAATCCGGAACTGGAACCAGGCTGGGTTCAAGAAAAAATCTGGTATGACCCGATGATCCGGTCAAAAATCCAGTTACAATCCGGTCAAAAACCCTACTGCAATCCGTTGATTTTTGTTTTTTTTTTACTAAAACGACATCGTTTTGATTTTTTTAAAAAAAAGAATTGACCCGGGCAACCCGGTCAAAACCCAAAACCCGTACCTGGACTTTAAAAAAGAATAGATCTAGACAATCCGGTTAAAATCTAGAACCCGAAACTTAAACTAGACTGGCCACCGGATCAGGTTTAAAAACCATGTCCAAAACAGCCCCCTCTACTTGGAAATCTAACGAGTTTTTGCTTTCAATCTCCTCGTTCTTGGGAACCTGCACAATTTGTCCACAAGTTTGAATTTTGGATTTCACAGCAATATTACTTGGAATGGAGGGAATTTCAAAATTTTATACTTCAAAGTGGTCAAATTTACAAAATGATCCCTAATTTTGGGAATGGTTTTACTTTTACCACAAGTTTTCTTCTATCATCCTGTTTGGTGCTGTGATTGAACCACTGTTTCGCCAGTTTTTAATTTTTTTAATTTAAATTTTTATTTTATTTTTTGATATATTAATATCAAAAATAAATTTTAAAAAATAAAATAAAATTATTTTAATGTATTTAAAAAAAAACACTTTGAAAAACAACTTCTACCACTGTTGCAAACATACCATTTGAAATTAGTAGTGATTACATTATATAAAATTATAAATTATAAATTATACTTGGTTAATTTGGATTCTGATGCTTAATGTATTGATACTACTTGATAGCCACGTAAAATAATATGAAACACTAATACAATGGTCAGATAACTAGCACTTATATAGTGTCTACATTGTGATAGTTGTGATTTTTTAAAGTATTTTTTATTTAAAAATACATGAAATAATAATTATTTTAAAATTATTTTTTATATCATCACATCAAAACGATAAAAAAAATCCAAATAGCTCCTTCATTAAAATGCACGACTACCAAACTACCAAGACAGTGTTTGTTTATGTGATTAAACATGCTTTTAAAAATGTTTTTTCAAAATGTTTATTTTTTTGCTTGAAAATATATTAAATTAATGTTTTTATATGTTTTTTTTATTGTTTTAATATATTGATATTAAAAATAAAAAATTAAAATTAAATTAAATTAATTTATTTTTAATTAAAAAAATATTTTTAAAAACACCACTAAACATACCTCAACTAGAAGAATATTTCGAGGTTTTATACCATAAAATCTGGAATGCTCTTAGATTTGCGGGCTAAAATAATAATTATATCTTATTAAAATTGTAATTATAATTTTAAAATGCTTGATAGATATTAACTAATTTAAGTGGAAAAATCATAACTTTGTATAACATTAAAAACTGAATCTATTAAGAATATAAAAAACCCCAATATAAAAATGTACGAAGGAAATATGCAATCCATCCAAGTCCAATAAAAAAAATCATTTTAAACATGGAAATATGCTTATATTTACGAAGGAAAACCCCAATATAAAAATGTGTTCAGATGAAATTAAAGATTTTGCCTCCTTTTCATACTTTTTTTTTCATACGTAGTGAGCTAAAATAATCAAATGAAAAACTGTTAACACAATTGTAGAAGCCTCGAAATAGTAATCTATAACAATGTTTATTTCGTAGGAGCAAATTCTCAAGTGGAAATTCACCTAAAGATGCTCGTGTGAGAGAATATATGGAGAAAATAAGAGTAATTTTCTGGGCCAACTGTATATTTGCTACTTCAAGGGTAAATTTGCTCATTTTCAAAGTCTGTGCCCATATTTTCCCTCCCCCAACTTATAATGTAATTGCACCCTAGTATTTTTCTTTTTTGAATAATTTGATATTTTTTCCGGATTTATCCATAGTTGTGACTAGATAAATTATTTTTAAAAAAAGATGTTCAGCATTATTTTTTAAAAAAGTAAGAAAAATCTAAGATCCAGGTCGTTGACTTGACTTGACTCAATAAATTTAATTAATTTAATAATATAATTAAAAAAGACATTGACATTAAACAAAGCGATTAAAAAAATTAGCAATAATTAACTATAAAAAATAAATTGACAATATTATACTAAGGAAGAAAAGAAAGAAAAGTCTATTTGATACTTACCGTTACTCTCCCATGAACACCGCTTCACCACAAAAAATAATAATTATCGAGACAGTTTTAGCACCATTGTGAAGAGTTGCACAACTACATCGAAAGACGTTGCACGTGCCATCAAAGCAATGACACTGAAAGGAAACCAAACAAAATATTATGAAGTGAGCATTTCATATTTATATCTAATCAATTAATTTAATTTAATTCAAAAATATTTTTTTAAAAAAATCTAAATTCAACAAGGAAAGACAAATAAAAAGACATAAGATAACACAAGTTATTTTTAAAATCATATAGAAAGCAAATAAAAAAATAGCGGAGCTCAATCTCCAATTCAATAAATATTGAATGATGAACCTAAAAAAACATGAGCTTTAAAAATAAAATAAAAAACCAAGCAAACTCGGGTAAATTTTTTAAATGTGGGTTAATCTCCTAAATTCGCAACCCGTTAAATTCTAGAGTCGGACTCAATTAAGAAGTTCAATTTCCAATTAATTTAATGTTGAAGGATGAAATCGGTAAAAAAATATCAATTTACAAAATTTACAAAAGTAAAACAAATAACAATCAAAAGAATGAGGACCAAATCTGATAGGAAAAAAAATAAAGGAAGATGAAATCGTAAAATAAGTGCAATTTTAAAAATTATTTCAAATAAAACAAATAACAATTGAAAAAATAAAGACCAAATCTGACATATGAAAAACAAAATTAAAGGGTTATGAAATTGAAATAAATCCAATTTTATAAATTATTTCATATAAAACAAATAGTAATTAGAATAACATGAGCAAAATATGAAGGAAAAACAAAATAAAAGACTACTTTGAAAATTTTTGTGGGCTAGGTGTTGAAATCAAGGAAAAGAGAAAAAATAATAGAAAAAAAAATGTTAATTACAAACTGGAGGTTTATTAACCACATGATGATTTTTAACCGTTGAACGACATAACACGGACCGCTTGAAAAGCGTGACCACAACCCTTCTGCTAACATGTTCAGCACACGTTCAATCATTTTTTTGTAATGATATTTATATTTATTAAATTACTAAATTACCCTAAATGAAACAGATTATATGTATATATATATAAAAAAAACATTAATAACTTTAATGACTAGTTACATGGTATTTTTTTTTTCAGATAACAAAATTATTATTTTATTGTTCCACTCAAAAATGAATCAGTGAGGTCTTTTATTTTATTTTATTATCATAAGAAAGTGGCCGGCGTCTCCACCTCATGGTTGGAGGACGCACTCGTATACTTGATTGCCTCAGCCACAGTGAAAAGCAGAAAGTGAAGGAGAAGAAGACGAACGAGGACGAGACGACGGGGGATCTAATATCTATTATGAACAGCCATAGTTCTGCATGGTGAGCAGAGAGGTCAAAGAATAGCAGTAAAGCTTGTCGCTTGCTTTTCAAAAAAATCATAAATTAATCTGTCACGTTCATCCAAAATTTTCCTTTTCTAATTTCCCAAACAGTAGCTCAGTTGAAATATAACGTCACGAGGTTCTATATTCTCTGAGTTATTTTCAACCCCAAGTAGAGAGTTTTTTGACCAGAAAACACCACACATCCTGACATAAGTCATGGCCTTTCTTACCAGGCTTTTGTTTTCCTTGGTGTCGTGGATTTACTGTGCGTTTTGTAAACTTGAGCACGTTGTCGCCCTTGCTAGCACCAAAAAAAAAAAAAAAACAAACAAACATAGTGACCCTTTGTGGCTGCCGCGGCGCCACCTCTATTTTATGGCAGCACCACTGCTCACCACATTAATATTTTTTTATTAAGATTTAAATTTTGAATATTGTCCAATAGTCTGGTTTAACCTTCTGGGTCCAGATCTTGGATCAAAACTAATTTGTTTTTTTTTTATTATTACAATCCTTCTAAATATCATTGAATTCGAGATAGAAAGCCTGTATTAAGCTAGAAGCAATTGAAACATGAATTGCTTAGTGGGATTTAGAAAAATTGAAGATAAGAGAATTCAATTAGCCTATAAAAGAATAATTTATTAACTCCCAATGTAGAAAGATTTAACAAGGATCATCAGTATATATATATTTATTGCAGTAAAAAGAAGATACATATTTTTAAATTGGGGTGGGGCCAGCTGTGCATCCGCACGAATGAATTTTAACAAATATAGGAGAGTGTATTTATGCCATCAATTATGGATATATCAACTTAGAGTTGTGCATTCACTTTCTTTTCAAGATATATACAGTTGCCTCATGTCCACGGTTCAAGGTGGCCTGCGAACTTAAATGAGTCCATTGTTGGTAAGGTTTTTAAGATCTGCACAAGATTTATAGCTGAGATTCCTTATGAGTCCCA
>Ga0307518_10000405_pt1 | contig 33160 bp, 26 predicted proteins | sample 25_EM_MG_FD_203889 | JGI IMG/M metagenome (GOLD analysis project Ga0307518, IMG submission 203889) | Populus trichocarpa ectomycorrhiza microbial communities from riparian zone in the Pacific Northwest, United States - 25_EM | ecosystem: Host-associated > Plants > Roots > Unclassified | place... | reverse complement strand
TGCAAATTTGCTAAATTAAGAAACCGCATCTCTTTATAATTAGTAAAGGGTCTTGAAGTAATATTTCTTGAAAGGCAATTTTGTAGTTTTGTGAGCCTTAGGTGTTTTTTCAGCAATTAGTTTCCTCCTTGATGTCTTCGTTGATTGTCTCGTTTGCTCGTTTGAATATAAGCTGCCGTGTCTTCTTGTTCTGAAACTTGTGTTGTGTTTTTTCCATGTATATACAGCTAGTTGAGAAGGATCCTGAAGCAGCAATAGCTTTGTTTTGGAAGGCGATAAATGCCGGAGACAGGGTCGATAGTGCTCTCAAAGACATGGCAGTGGTTATGAAACAGCAAGACAGGGCAGAGGAAGCTATTGAAGCTGTGAAGGCCTTTAGAGACCGCTGCTCGAAGCAAGCCCAAGAATCTCTAGATAACGTCCTCATTGACTTGTACAAGGTACACATATGGCATGAAAATCTGATTACAATAGTTATATTGCTTTTTTAGCAAGTTTTATGAGAAGGAATTGCCTACTTGTGTCCTTTCTCCTGTTCTATTTCTTTGTCTTGATGATATCATGATAACTGTGATAAATTTGGCAGAAATGTGGAAAAATTGAGGAGCAGATAGATCTACTGAAACAGAAACTTAAGATGATTCACCAAGGAGAGGCCTTCAACAGGAAGGCTACCAAGACAGCGCGGTCACACGGGAGGAAGTTCCAGGTTACTGTCAAACAAGAGACTAGTCGGATACTGGTATTATATCTGTATAATCCCTTCCTTGTAGTCCACTGCTTTTGATATTATACTGTCACTGTTCTGTTTGGAGCCCAGAATGAAGGACACGGGACTGCATTTTATTTATCTTTTCGTGTCTTTGTAGAGTTGTCTTCCAAAGTTGACTAATCTTGCAAACATTTGACGCAGGGAAACTTGGGTTGGGCATATATGCAGCGAGGAAACTATATGGCAGCAGAAGCTGTATACCACAAAGCTCAGTCTTTTGATCCTGATGCTAACAAGGCCTGCAACTTGTGCTTGTGCTTAATCAAGCAAACACGATATGCTGAGGCAAAATCAGTTATCGATGACATATTGCAGGGTAAGCTTTTAGGATCTGATGAGCCCAAGTCAAGAAACCGCGCCCAGGAGCTGCTACGTGAACTAGAGACATGCCAATCCTCATCGATGTTTTCAGAACCATCAGGATTAAGTTTAGAAGATGCTTTTGTTGAGGGTCTTGACCAGTTGATGAGTCAATGGACTCCATATAGATCAAGAAGACTGCCCATATTTGAAGAGATCTCGCCATTCATGGATCAGTTAGCCTGTTGATTACCTGTTTTAAGACTTTCTTCAATTTTTTAACCTGGGCTGTGTATAATTAGAGGAGATGATAAACTGGGACTAGGAGTTAATGTAACAAATGAACACTTCAATGTGTTCCATGCAACCACCGTACGATGTGTATATTTCCTGTGTTCTTCAAAACCAAACACACACCAATTACTTTCTTGGTGTTGTGTTATGCAGTATATAGTCAAGTCTTCCATGCGAATGCTTCCAACAAGTTCCAAGAATTCTCTCCACGCCGCGGATTCCATTCATTGTAGATTTTGATACATTACAGAACCACATCAACTGCAATATTTGCTGCACGTATTTTTCTGACCCTTAACCCCCTTTCTGATACAGTTTGAAATGAATGGATAGATTTGAGAGAGAGAGAGAGAGTATAATAATAACATTGCAAAGGACAATCTAAACTGCATGGATTCGATGTTCATTACACATTAAACAAATACTAAATTATTAATACTAACGTAGGAGGAAGGAAGAAAATTATCTACTCAAGAGTTCATATAACCTATACAACGAAATTCAAAATACAAAACCTTTCACAATCCTAAACAAAGCTAACAAGGAGAAAGGAGTAATCTAAGACATAAAAGACACTGTAGAAAAAGAGATCTCAAGGACATATCATCAAAAACAAATAAGAATCAATTCCGCAAAGACAATCCGCAGCAAAAGCAGCTTCCAGTGAAAGCCAAGATAAATTAGCAATTGAATCCATGACAAATAGATAAGACTATGATGAGAATCAAGGCAATTATAATACCCAAAACAATCAGTTTTATCTTCATATTCTGAATCCACATCTTTCTTCTCATCTTAGTTCCCTGTTGTCGGAAATCTTGTGCCTGTAAACACCACATACGTTTGAATATATCATGCCCTGATAACAAGACATCAGAGAGGAGAGAAAACTGGAGAAACAGGGAAAGAAACAGATATGAATCCAACCAAATCCACTCCCATCTAATGCACTCTTCAAATCATAAAAGTCATGTCTGGAACATTCCAATGATTCAGTGGCAATTTTGAAAGCAAGCCCCCTAACTCAAACTCAAGAGTAGAAGTGTGACAGCAAGCAAAAGATTTAAACACATTTTCCACTGAACTAACCTGTGAGCGAAGGTTCTCAGTTTTATCCACCAGCAGCTCAATCTTGTCACCACGATCAAGAACCTGCGCAAGAAATAATTGCCTCAACGAGTTGTCTCACTTAGTGTTTCTAGAAATATTACTCTTCAAGATCAATATACTAAATATCATCGCCTTTCAGCAATTACATCATTACTTGGTAACAATAACATGCACCCAAGACTGTTTTAACCTCCAAATTACACAGGTAAAGAAAACCAATAGCTGATCTGTACCTTCTCAATGTTTTCCATCATAACACCTTTAACTTCAGAGACCTGAGCCTTGACTTTTGCAAGCTTGCTGATCTCTTCAGGATGATCCACACAATACTGCATATGCCCCTTCAATTTGGACCTAAAATAAAAACCAATAAGCAAAGCATGTTTGAAAAGAAACAAAAATGCATATAAGTGAAAAATTAGACATGTTTATATATACCCAAACTCTCCGTTCAGGCTCTTGGCAACAGCAGTTGCTGCTTTTCCTCCACTGTATCTTTTGTTAAAATCTTCCTTAACTCGCTCCAAAAAGGCAATTGGAATTTGTCTGCCAGCAGATTCAACTGCAACCACGCAGTAAGCTGTGGCATCCAACACAAAACACGAGAATTAAAGCTATACACAAAGTTGGTGATTATGAACAGAAAAAATCATATCTAAATGCAATTAAATCAAAACAATGTGTTGTGTTTGATTCAGGTAAATCACATACTTGAATTTTGGATCGGGGGCAAGGATTTGAAAGAAAAAAAACAGAAAAGAAAAGAATTGATGCAATGTAATAAGTTTCTGTTTCTGAACATTGAAATTGAAATTAACAGAAACAAACACTTGTACAAGCAATTTTATGCTCTCATATATAAAAGAGAACTATTCTGCCCCAAAATTCCCTGTTCTGTATTTCCACAAGCTAGTTCATTTGTATTCTTTATCTAAAGGCAGCAAATTAAAGAGTCAGCAACAACCAAAAAGACATCAATGGGTTATAAAAAAAACAAAAAAAAAATACACAGAGACTACTTGTATTCATAGAAGTTGGGATATCAATTAAAATCTCCATTCTCTGTCATATACGATACACTGTTTGTTACGAGAGAAATATAGTCATAGTTTCATTTGAAAACAATAACAAAAACGCCAGAAGAATAGTCAACATTGAATACGGCCAGGAATAGTCGAAGTACTATACAATAGTAATACAGTGCATAAAACTTCCAAGAGAACAGAGATCAGAAACCGCCAGCCGATTAACGACAGACAAAATCAATATACACAACAATGAAAACCTCAAAGTGTCTTCATTACAAGCAAGACATAATTTAAAATCTAACCATAAACTATTTCACAATATACGAATCCATAAATTCCAATACCTATCAGCCCACGTAAATCACCAAGAATCCCCTAACCCGCAGAAATGACAAATGACTAACAAAAACAAATCAAAACATTCAAATGAAACAGTCAAACACACAGATCAGCCTGAAAAAGTCAACCAATTCAACGAATCAAATCAAAAGAGATCGATCAATAAAGGCAAACGATGGAGATCATGATCAATAAAAATATCACAGATCAAATCAGCAAAGTGAAAACATAATAATAATAATAATAATAATATCTTACTGAATCCGTTTTCAACGAGGTAATTGAAGGTATGGCCATCGCAATTATAAGTAAACTTATTATTAGACGCGGGAAGTTTTTCAAGACATTGTGCAGCGATGCCTGTGAAATTCCCTTTAAACTCCGTGTACTCCGCAAGAAGCACCGTTCCTCTTGCCACAAAGCTATAGATCAACGTTTGTTGCCCCATCTCTACCTCCTCTCCTTCCTTTCCCCGAGAAAAACACGGAAACACTCAAACCCTAGAAGATCAGATGATCAAATCAAATATTAAAAGCGAAAAAAAAGGAAAGAAAACAAGAGAGACGATGGGATCGAATGGAAAGGAAGAGGAATTAATTTCCTGGATTTTGCTATTTACGTATTTTATTTTATTTTTAAGGAGAGACTTACCTAGAAATAGTGGAAATGTGGAACGGATGAGAGCGAGAGCGAGAGAGAGAAAGAGATAGGGAGTTGAATTTGGGAGAGAGGGAGAAATATAAATCTGTTCTTTTGAATAGTGGCTGGCTCTCACGCGGTACGGGTGTTTTGAATTCTACAGAGTTTTTCAATTAATAGTTTTTCCTGTTTGAACATTTTGCTTGGAATTCTTACTTAATAATTTTCTAGTTCTTCGTTCCAGTGTTTGGGATCAAGGTCTTGTGGTGAGTTATGAATTTATTTTTTTTGTGGAATTTATATAAAAAGCAAGAAAAACTTGTTTTTAGCGGAAGTTTTTTTTGTACATTAAATAAATTATATATTAAAAAAAAGCAATCATGTATTTACCATGTTTCTATCCCAAATATCACTTGTTGTAGGGTTGATTTTCTTGTCAAAATTTTCAGCTCCAGTGCGGCAATTTAATCCCGCTACATTCATTTTTTTACTTATTAATTTATTTATCTATCACTAGTTTGCCCCACAAATCCACTAAAATTTTCACACTCTTTTAATATTGTAAATAAATAGAATACACAAATAGATATGAATAAAGAATTCACAAAGTCAAGCATAGAAGATTAAGGGAGAACTCCCAACCTTTTATTATCTCTCAACAAACAAAAAAGGAATACACAATTTCCATCTGTGTGTTGTGCACTGGATTAAATTGAGCAATTATATGTTGGTAACTTTTAATTAAAAAGAGGTTACTACCAATTTTTTTTATTATTATTATTAACGTGGGTGTCCGGGCCAGTTTGCTCGTACCTTAACTAATCCCACGAGTCCTAAAGTTAACGACCATGTAAGTTTCTAATGGTCATCGTATTAACAACCACAATGCTCGAACCTGAGACCAAGTGGAAGTAAATCTCTTAGTTCCAAACTTTTATCATTGGATCACCTACTAGATGGTTGTTAGTATCGATATTTATTTAATAAAAGAGATATGCATATAAGTAGCATGCTTATTGAATTCAATTTAGGAGTTCACCCGGCAAATTCAAAGTAATGTCACTTGAAAAAATTACAAAAAATCAACATGTTTTTAATTGAATGGTCATATCGGATCAATTATCTTCTATTTTCTGTGAAATCTGACCCGGCACAGCTTAATAACCATGAGAAGGAGAAGATAATTTAAAAGGTGAATTTTATCCTTTAATTTTAATTTTTTATTAAAACTTCATCTTGATGCTCAAATAAATAGTTATTTTTTTTAATTTATTTTCTATTAGAGAGGAGGAAGAAAATGGTTAAGAACTTTTAAAATTTTCTAAATTTGAGCTCTCGCGGTATGCTATATGGATATGAGGACTTCTCAGTTATATGTCTTGGTTGGAGATGGATGTGAAAAGCCAAGTATCGATTCACCAAACTGGAGATATAACCACGCACCCACCATCCACACAACGGGATTATTTAGAAATGCGGTTCAATTTTTATTTTTAAAAATTTAAATTTTTTTTATATTAAAAAATATTTTTTTTTTGTTTTAATATGCTGATCTCAAAAATAATTTTTAAAAAATAAAAAATATATTATCTTAATATATTATTTAATAAAAATATATTTTAAATTATAATCACAATCTTAAACAATTTCAGTTACATGTGATGGGAATTGAAATAAGACGAGTGCTGGCCGAGTTTATTTTCCATGAGTGATTGATTTGGACACGTATTCCATTATTTTGTTTTTGCTCCTTTTCTAGCAACATTCGAATCGAAATTGTTTCTGTTCTTGTTCTTTACGAAAATAAAATAAGTTAAGATGTGAACTCGCATGTGATCAGCTGATGGGAATAGTGGCAGTGCTTCATTGAAGACAGCCTGGTCGATTCACGAGCACTGACGAGTATGTTGATTTTAGAACCAGTTGCATGTGATTATTCACGTCAATTTATGATTACTAGTATATTTATCCGTGATCCATGGCATGTAAATGTAAAAATGCCTTATAAGACTATAAAAGAAAAAAAAGCTTGAAAGCGTGTTCGTAAACTAGGTGAAAACTAGATCGTATTTTAATAAAAAAACACAATAAAAACTATAAAAAAAAACACATGATAAAAAAAAAATGCAAACGTGTTCGTAAACTAGGTGAAAACTAGATCGTATTTTAATAAAAAAAAACATAATAAAAAAATGTAAAAACTATGAAAAAAAAACACATGATAAAAAATAAATAAATAAATAAAAACTCATACTCTTGAATATGAAATTGAAAAAAAAAATATAAAAAAACAAAAAAAAATGGCCGAGGCACACGAGCCACACATGGGTGGCACCCTAATTGTTTTTTTCTTGGTTTTCAAAAGACAAACAATCTGTTGTTCCCCCTTGTTTTTTTTATATTAAAAAACAAATACGTAGTGTGTCAAATGATTCGAGGCTTGCTTCTCCCTATATTTTAATCATTGTAGTGTACAAAAAAATCGAGAAACAAGACTTTTTTTATAGGAAACTCATTTTTCAACTTATGTGGATTGAAATAACATGTAAACCTTGATAAATTTATATATAGTCTCGAATAATAAGTTTAAAAAATTAAAATTAATTCGAAATAAAAAAAAATCCATACCTATTATTTTAGGTTATGGAAATATCAAAAAACACGCAGGAGAGAGTTTTCTCAACAATGATACTAAAATTGATATTTTTTATTGGTTAAATCGGTGATAGGTGATTGTTGAGACTTTCTCTTTCCATCGTCATAATATAGTGTTTATATCTCCTATCTTGAAATAAAGACTGAAAAATAACAAAAATAAAGCATTGTATTACAATTGAAATTGTGAAATACTCGAGGGGGATAAAAGTTATGATCTAAAAAGCACAAGGATTAAAGTGATTTTTTGTTCTATTTTTCAACTGCAACCCTTTTTCTCTTTATTTTACAACTTGACACCCTTTGTTTCAATTATGACCCTCCTTAACTTTTTTTTTGGATAAGCCGGTAATGAATTCGGGTATAAAATGATGTAATTGAAGAGAAATAAACTTTGAGGACTAGATTGTGAAAAAAAATTAATTGTAATTACTACGTGAAAATCTCATATGTTTTAGAGTTTCTTCCGATTTAAATAGGTAGGTTTTGTTTATTCATTGTTGTCATTTTTTTTATTTTTTATTATTCAATTATATTCAGTTTTTTATATTTGAATGTAAGTTAGTATTTCTATTATATTATCATATACAAATACAGTGTATATTTTTTTTAAAAAAAAAAAACTAAAAAACCATGACCGGATCAAGAATCAATCGGCTTTACAAATTCTCGATCATTTTATATGGTGCTTGCCCTGTGTATCAAGGATTGCCTTGTTTTGCACGCTAATCTCCACGATTACTATTTGCTGGTCATAAATGTTTAAAAATGTCGAGCCGCTCTAATAAGGGTGATTTTTAAAAACATTCGTGGCTCAATAAAATCGAGCAGTCTCATTCTTTTCAACCAGGGTTGTTTAGACTAAACTGGGTTAATCAATCCAACTATAACACCCATGAATGGATCACTATACCAATCTGGTCAAGCTGTAAACCCTTAACGAGTCAAGATTGATCAACAATTGGAAGAACCGTGGGATCAAATCATCAACTATCTAGCCCGTGATCTTCTTTTATGGTTTAGTGCATGACTGAAAGTATAGCATGGATTTTTTTCAAAGTATTTTTCATTTAGAATTACATCTAAATAATTTTTTAAAAAAATATTTTTGACATCAACACATTAAAACAATAAAAAAACACATAAAAAATAATTTAAAGTAAAAAATAAAAAATAAAAAATGTAATTGAACCGCAATACTAAACATTACTACCTTACACATGTGTTTATTTGCGATGGATGAATCATGCGGTCAAATCACTAGCTACCTAACATGTGACTTTCTTTCATGTTTTAATGTTTGTTTGGAATTATAGTTAATGTTGTTTTTAAAAATATTTTTAATTTAAAAATATATTAAAATAATATTTTTATTATTATTATTTTTTTAAATTTTTTCTTTACAACAACACATTAAAATGATGAAGAAAAATATAAAAAAAATTAATTATTTTTAAAAGTACAGTCGTAATCCTAAACATTACCGTGCGTTAGATGAATCGTGCGGTCAAATCACTGCACATGTGACCTCCTTTTATGGGTGCGTTTCTGAAAAAAAAAATACAAGTTTATGGTTATAGGATAAATTGCTGCATGACTTTTTTTTTGTACGGTGGAAATAAAGAAAAGAAAAACTAGCCTCCCTTACAGTGGTACCAATAGAATCTGCAAACAGAATATGAGAAATGTCTGGAGGAACTACCACACGACTCCAACATTGCACTTAATAAGATTGGTAGACCATTATACTTTATCATATTAGTAGATAGGTAATCCATGCTACGTCATTAATGTAAATAAATGATGATTGAACAATAATAACATTTTAAAAAGAAGCATGAAAAATATTCATTGATTCAGATGAGTTAAGTAATCTTGGTTAATTTAAGAATGTGATTAAAAAAATAACAATAAAAAAAAATGTTAGTAACTAATAAAAAAATTCTTGCTAATATTATAAAAGATATTTTTTAAATATTCTTAAAATATCCCAACAACCTTATTTTATAATAAAAAAAAATTAAATGAAGATGAGATAACTTCGTAAGGACGAGAGTGAAACAAATTCAAAGCTCGGTTATTATTAAGGCAAACATTGAATAATGAACCGGAAAAAAATTATTTTTTAAAAATAATAAAAAAACTTGATTTAAGTCAGCATGCTAGATTTACGCCTCAATTGCGAGACCAAAATAAGTGGTCCCTCAGGATCAATCCGGGCGAGGTCTCTAGTTAAAGTCAAGGATGACCCAACTGCGGAAAAAAAAACAAAGTAGTGTTTGATATCATAATTTTATTATTTTTTAAAGTATTTTATTATTTAAAAATATATAAAAGTATTTTATTATTTATTAAAATTAATTTTTAATATCAGTACATTATCTAAAAAATTAAAAATTAATTTTTTTTTAAAATTAACTTTTTTAAAACCACTCAAAGCTGCGAAAACAAACGACTTAAGACGCCGTTCGGAACGAAATTTCAAACAACATTTTATGAAAATTAAAAAAATTATTTTTGTTTATTTTTTTTATATTTTTAGATCATTTTAATATTAACAATATTTTTTTTAAAATAAAAAAATATTATTTTAATATATTTATAAAAACAATATTTTTAAAAATAACTGATATAATACTAAAAGTCATTTATATGATTCGGCTGGTTCATTGAATGAGTATGGGCAAATTGATATATATATATATAAAAGCTCAATTAAAAGACACCAATGATATAAATAAAATGCAATTCAACTCTTTTACTGCAATGCATTTTCAAGTACCTTGAAATGATCGACGAGATATTCAGTCAATATTTCTTGCTTTTCTCTTGTGTTACTCTAAATAAAAAATATCCATTCGGATTATATTTTTTTTATTCATATACTTGTGCTTTGCTTATGTTTTCCCGCGCATTGTCTTTCATTTTCCCTCCAAAACCAGAAAACCATCATTCCTCTCTATCTCTGCCGTTGCTGCCTTCACACTCACTTGATCTGAAGCTCCTCTACCAGTGGTCATGGAGATGGACATTCCTCTCCCGGACGAGCTTGAATTACTTGAAGCTAACTCTCACTTCTACCAAGACTACCTAGACCCTCCCTCACCCGATCCCTGCACTTACTCGCCTCAACTACTACCGGAACAATCACCTCCTCAATCACCCTCCGCTCCCCAAATTAACGACTACAACAAGCGCCCTAGGTCCGACGGTCCGGATTCACCAAATCAGGAAGACGCTGTCCTCTTCGACGAGAAGAGAAGCAAAATCGACGATGATACGGGACCGGAGGTCGACGATGAGGACTGGCTCCGGCAGGTGCAGGATAGGAACGGAGGAAACGAGGAGGAGAGGGTGGAAGTTGTTGTCGAGGAGGAGGAGAAGGAGAAGATCGTGTCTAGATACGTGTCGGAGATTGACGGCGATTTTATTCCAGTGACGGCGCCTAGTGGTGGCGATAGGGTTTATGCAAAAATATGTAGAGTGGATACGGAACAGGGAGCGAAGAAATTGGATTTCAAATCGCAATCAAATGGTGGGAATTAATTTTTGCTTAGTCGAAGATATCATGTTTTGTTTTTAGTAATTTTAGAATCTGGATAAATAATTAAAAAAAATAATCACTTGTTAGATCTCATTATAGGTGAAATTTAAGAATCAGTTTTTATCGCGATTGTCCTTAGCATTACTGTTCCGCCCTTTTAAATCGTATAGATTTTAAGAAATTGGAGTGGCATAAAGGGAAGGGTTGTTAGATTACTAGTGGACCAATTTTAATTTCTTATTTATTTATTCCTTTTGTAGGTCTTATATCGGAACCGATTAATGTTCTTTTGCAAAGAATGGAGCAAGAAGCTTTTACCAAGGTATGGACATTACACGGTACATGGTTGTTTAAGCATGATTGAAGTGTCAAAAAATATTGAGAATTTGAAATATCATGTTGATTTTGCTCAGCAAAGAATCAATGTATTGTAATTATGCAATCATGATTTTGAAACATTGCTTCAATCTGTGTTTTCGGTTCAGTGGGTCAATGCCCACTACACACGTCATAAGAAAGTCTTCCTTTTAGTTTTTAAAGAATAAACCAAAAGGCCAAGTGACGCAGATGTGGTGCATGTTAATCTAGATTTGTATTCATCCATAACTCATCAAAGCAAGTTATTTTGATTCTAGTTGTTTGATATCAGGAGAATGCCTCCTTTGAAATGTGGTCTGAAAACTGAAGAAATTAACCTCACGAGCCACTGTAATTTCTCTATCATTATGGTTTTCCTTGATATTTTCAATCTGGCATCTGCTTATAATTTCTGTCAATAATGGTATAGCAGATGATTTGTTAGTGGTCGGAGCCCTATGAATTTAGCTTAGGTGGTAGAGGGGTGCAGGGATTATTAGTGCCTGTTCGTAGGATATAATCTTAACGGCAACAATAAATCTCCTGTGAGATTCCTCACACATTATTCTTGTGGTGCTGAAGGCCTTGCAAGCTAGTTCTGAAGATCAGAATGATGACATTCTTCCAGAAACACAAGTGATGCATGAAAAATTATGGGTGGACAAATATGCTCCAAATTCATTTACTGAGCTGCTTAGTGATGAGCAGACAAATCGCGAGGTAAGTTGCAGTCATTGGTCAAAGTTCCTAAAAGGTTAAATTACATGCTTGTTGCTCATCATAAAAAATAATGGTTCTCAGGCTGAACTCTTTTGGGATCTTGTTATCTTTGCTCACAATTTAGTGAAAACTGTCACATTGCAGGTCCTCTTATGGTTTAAACAATGGGATTCTTGTGTTTTTGGATCTGATATTAGGAGTACATCAGATGACATTTTGTCTGCTTTAAGGCGTCATTCTTCTATCGCTCAACACCCAAAACCTTCTGATTCAACTTTCTTCAGCAAGAACAAAGGAAATATATGGAGTAGAGGGAATTTTAGACACTCTAATAATCTGGAGCAAGAAAATAGTAAATCAAAAGGATTTCAGGACTCGTGGACCAAGAAGTCAAGGCCTACTGGTCCACCAGAACAGAAGGTAAGCTAATAAAATCATATATTTTTCCTTAAATTTGGCCTGGAAAGAGAAGCAGTAGGAATTGTTTATACATATACATTTTCCTGTTCACATATATGCTTATGCTGCTTTCATGATTTCAATTCATGAAATGATGAATGTAGATAAGTTGCTGAATTTAGTTCACGCATATCTACTGTTGATGGTTCATGGCTTTCAAGATGGATTGCTTGTTTCCTAATTCTTCTTAATTTGAGGTTTATATGTATCTGTTATAAGCTATGTCGATAGTGAAACACATTAATACAACAATGTTTCAAGTTGCAGTCACTTCACACCTTTAAAGGGAAAAAATATGACGCCATGATGCCTGACAATGGTCAAGCTAGATGCATCCCCAGTTGCAAGAAAATATTCAAACTTTATCATTCAGGCTCAAACACTCTCAATACTTTTTAATTAGGGATGACTCTTGGCAAGAATATGCTTGACCTGTAATGTACAATCCTAGGCCTTGATAGTTAATTCTCAAATGCTCCCAATCAATCATTCTCTGAATAAAATTCCTACTTCACGTGCTGCTCTCATGAAGGAAAACGTTAGCTGTGGTAGCAGGTCTCTGTTATCCTCATGGTAAGGGAAGATGAGGATGAGTTTTGCTATCAGGCTCCGCCAATTTCTTTGGTATGTGGAGCTCAGAGCAGTTGGTGCCCTTGTTTATAGGTGGCGGATCAGCCCATATGCGGTTTGAAACTATTGCTACAACGATTACTGCCTGGGTTTCCCTTGATACGAATTCTGTTGTCATTGTGAAACATCGTAACTATTTCTCTCTTCTTAGTTATAAAAATAATACCAGTTATGTTTTTTCTTGGATTTATCAAATGGAAATCCAGGCACCCGCTTGTGTTTTACTGAGTGAAGAGGCTGAGTGCTTTGGCATCTCCAATTCATCGACGATGAATTGCCTTGACCAAGACATTTGCGCTGTAATGAATTCTTGAGAGTGGATGAGTTGTACCGTGTGTGCTTGCAGTTGGCTGTGCATCGAAACTGTGGAACAGTCCTATCAGATGAATTCCTACAGGTGCTGATAGGTCTACAACTGTTCAGATTGTCAACAGGCCGAATTTACTGCGCTGCCTTCTTGTATGTGAAGCTTGTCCGCATCTTAGCACGACAGACACATTCTATATGAGCCCACAAATCTTTTTTATTCCTTTTATATATGGATTTGTGTGACGTGGACATGTATTTCCATAAATTTCGAAGTGCTTTTTAATGTAGATGATGGCCGTGACCTTGGATTATCTTGGCTGATTCAGCTCTTGTATATTCTACGTCTAGCATACAGCTGAATTATCAACTGGTTTTTTCAGGATCTTTCACCTTTTCTATTTATGTGTTGTAGTAACTATATTTTTGGTCTCAACTGGTTTTTAGTTTCCAAATTATTCTATCATAGTTTATACCTTTTTAGATTTTTTCTTTACTCGTTACCATCTGCGAAACTTTGTTGTGTTTGCAATAGAAAAGAAATATTTGAATTTTTCTTTGTATTACCTAACTTCATCTGAATCAGATTACAAATTATTGATATTTTCTTGTTATTTATGATAGTTGTTTCTTTGCAGTCAATTTTTATCCGTGAAAACCTTGAGTAATTGAATCTTGTGACCATTGCAGATCCTTTTGCTTTGTGGTCCCCCCGGGCTTGGAAAGACCACACTTGCACATGTAGCTGCTAAGCATTGTGGATATCGAGTTGTGGAGGTCTTGCTTTTTACTTCTAACTGATTCGCATATGCATACCTGCAAAATCATGATTACTTAAGGCCATGATATTTTGGTTTCTTTTAATTGTTAAGTTTGTCCATGTATCTGTTACCTCGGATTTATTTGGTTTGGACAAGCTACCACAGAAAAGTATTAAAGATATTATCATGACAAGGCGCATATATATATTTTCCTAAGCTCTTTATTTTGTGCTTGTTTAAGGTTACATTGATTCATTTTAGTAATCTTAATGTTTTGCGTTTAGTTATCCTACTTGCTTTTAAGGCATTCTTGTTTTAATAATGTGAAACTTCACTAAGCTTTCTGTAATAGGTCTTTTCTTCTTATTGAGAGTTTGAAACTGTACAGATTAATGCTAGCGATGATAGGTCTTCGTCAACAATCGAAGCTAAGATTCTTGATGTGGTTCAGATGAACTCTGTGATGGCTGACTCAAGACCGAAATGCCTGGTCAGTTACATCCCTTCCCTTTGTGCTTGTTTTTCTCTCATATGGGATCTGAATACTTAAAAGAAGACGCTGATTTCTCTATAGGTGATTGATGAAATAGATGGAGCACTTAGTGATGGAAAAGGTGCTGTGGAGGTTCTTCTAAAAATGGTAATTGAATGGCATTCTGATCTTGTATCTTCATGTTCTATGATGTATACTTGAGGCCACCCTTTTCCCATGCCTATTTTCTGCTTATTTTTTTTTGTTCTTTATTGTGATTTTTATCTTTTTTATTACTGAGTTCCCCTTGAGACCTCTGAACTTCTTGGTTGCATCGTATTGTGCTTTTAGAATTTTTCCTTGTCAAAATGAAATGTAGCGGGGGCGTTGATTTATTCGTTGGTCACAGTTTAATTTTGGAGACCACACTCTAAATTCTGATCCAAATAATATATTTTATATATTGTTCTCCTCTTGGACTCAATGCTAGTGCTTCCTGTTTGTCCTACCTTGAAGTTGAAGAACACAATATGGCTTATTTTACCAATATTATTGAATTCTAGAAAATACATAAAATTTAGACATGGAAGGAATCTGCCACAAATTCTCTCCTTGAAGACGTCTAATAAGGAAAATGCTATTCATTCCATGTAAGTTGTCGTAACTCATAACTCCTTTAGAGGCAGAACCCTGATACAAAAATAACCTTTCTTGTAGCATTAGAATATAACAAGCTTCTTAATTTGTGACCTCTAGGATAATAATCAATTGAAGCTGATTTTCACAAGTACATTTATTTATAATATACTCCCTATTCTTTAATCTTCTTAATAAAAAGGTATCTCTGGTTTTCGTGATAAAATAATCATAAGATTTGAGAATTATAGTTTGAGAGTTGGAAATTCCATATTGATACATTACTCTTGTGATCCATCAGCACTTCTGATATGTAGTTTTAGCTGTGTGATTTTATCATCTTTAGGATTTATCATGTTCATGCAGGTTTCTTCTGAAAGGAAGTCAGATACTGGGAAGGAAAATGTCACTAAAGGAGAGCAATTTGGAAGGGTATCCTCAAAAAAAGGGCGGAAAACAGCATCTTTGACGAGACCTGTGAGTTTGAAGTAGTCATGGATGATTTATTTTGTAATATTTCTGTTTCCTTTCCCTCTAAATCCTTTTAAGTTGGCTTTCTATGTAGGTGATTTGCATATGTAATGACATATATGCACCTGCCTTGAGGCCATTACGTCAGGTTGCAAAGTAAGTGTTTCTTACAAATATTAAAGTGGCAATCTTTTGGTAAAGTCTAGAAAGTTATCTTATAGAACCTCAATGTTTCCTATACTCAAGTTCTTTCAAATATAGTTTAACCGAAAATTTTCTAATCTGGTATCCATCTTGGTTTTAACTGAATTAAAGCTGCAACATATTTATATAAAAAAGTCTATTTATAACGTTCTGATGTGTACTTTCTTTTGAGAGGATTGCAATGTAACAATGTGAAAGAGATCTCCTGAATCTTGGAATTACGATTTTTGGGAAGTTTCATCAAACAATATTGTTGTGTTTTGAGCTTACAATTTTATGACTTGACTTTCTCATATTCTGCAACCTGAGATACTGAATGACATTTCAGAGCGAAGATGACAAAGGACTCAATATTCTTAACCCACTGTAATATAAGGATCCCTTTCAAGTTACATTCAATACAATGACCTTGTTTAACCAATTACCTTCCTCAATTCGGATCTCGGCCTTAAGGCAATGTTATAATGTAGTTCAAGACATATAATTGTCTTCACTGTCTCAACCTTCTTAGTTCGAACCGTGTACATCAGTTCTTGGCATATTTATATGAATTATTTGGAGTTTACGAGTTTCAAATCATTATATTGACATGTACATGCTCTTTTTACAGGGTCCATTTATTTGTTCAGCCGACTGTTAGCCGTGTTGTAAGCAGGTGATGATTGTCAATGATTTATTCATAGCTCTGGCATTTTCGGTCATGTTCTTTGTAAACAAGTTAATTGATTGACCAATTCTGAGTATCCTTCCCTAGCTAAAATATTGAAAGTTGACATGTAAATTCCCATCCAAACGAATAGTATCTTATCATATTGATATATACGATCAGGAAATAAGACTTCCTCTTCAAAGTAAGAAGAAAATGATCAAAACTCTAAGGCTTGTCTTATTTAACATCAGAAATGTAGAATGCTCTAGAAGCTCCAAAAATTATCTAATTAGTCAAAATCCTCAATAAGATCTGCTCTCAGTTTCCCGACTTTTTGCTTATTTATTGATATTCAACATCTCGTCTATATTAGACTACACTTGTTGTGAAAGAAGATTAAAAACCATATTTATTGGTTCTCACATACTTAAATAAATTAATACTTTTACAACACTAATTTTCTGAAAGTTGGGCATCACAGGCTCAAATATATATGTAACAAGGAGGGAATGAAGACTAGTTCCATTGCACTTGCCGCACTTGCAGATTACACTGGTGAGTTATATTCCTTATCAGATATACGATGGTGCTTTAATTTTCCAATCCCGTCTTTGGTTCTTATAGTCCTATAAGACTTCATAATCTAAATGCTACAATTGGTTTGCAATATAAAATATCCACAATATAAATTTTTTTGCCTTAGGTTTTTTGTTAATTCTACCCATTTCATTTAACTTCACAGGATGTGATATACGCTCATGCCTGAACACCCTCCAGTTTCTCAACAAGAAGAGAGAAGTTCTTAACGTGGTAAGCCTTTGATGTGACATTGTCATTCTAAACCATCTATTAAATTTACTAAATCTCCTTGGTGATAATACAGGTCAAGTTAATGTTTATGAGTTGGTGATTCTGTTTTGACATTGACAGGAAATTCCTTTGGGAATTTCATCAATGTTTTTAGCTCCCTTCAATTTTGCTTAGTCTCATGGATATTGAGCATAACACGATACCCCATTATCATATATTAGAGAACAACGAAAGCTATCGAAGAATGAATTCAGCCTGAAAAAAGTAGTCCTTCATCATAAAGAAAAAACTTTAATGTGAGAAGGGGTATTGGTCACAAACCATGGTTTAATATTGTTTTTCTAGTAAATCAAGCCTCTATATTAGTCATTTCTACAATTATTAATTAGCTACACCAATATTTTAAATCTTTTTTTGAAGGATCTCGCAAAAAGTAAGACATCAAATTTGGTTATGCTTTGTATCAGTACACTGGAAAAAAATGAGTAAATGAATAAATCATTTCACCATTGAAATTTGCATAAGATCCTAAACTCTTGATTAATTTTCAGAATTCTTTTTAAAGGCACTCCCCACCCACCACAATTCTTCTTATCAAGAACACTGGTCAGTTCTTTTTGAGCTATCATCTCAAATTTTATTAGGGTGGTTCAAAGGAGATTTAGTGCTTTTTAAGGATGATGATGGTGCTATTTCTCTTTGATTTCTCTTTTGTTCTTTGTTGCTTTAATTGACTGACAATATTTTGTTTACTCGGCCTCAGCTGGAGATCAGTTCCCAGGTGGTTGGTCGAAAGGACATGTCAAGAAGTGTTTTTGATATTTGGAAGGAGGTGACATAAAGATTGTACATTCCATAATGTCTTTCCTAACTATTCATCCCTTTCCAGCTTCTTTATTTGTGAGTCTGTGCTACTTGCTCTGTAGATTTTCCAAAAGAGAAAAATGAAGCAGGATAGAAAATCTAAAGGTAGCTGTGGCAGCATGAGCAATGAATTTGACTCTTTGCTCTCCCTTGTATCTAATCGGTAGATAATCATTGCTTGTGAACCTCATATACTCCTTCCTCTAGTTCAAACCTGCCTCTTTCTAGCTTTAATGCTTACTGTATATGCAGTGGTGATTATGATGTGATTTTGGATGGGATCTATGAAAACATCTTGCAGCTCCATTACCATGATCCAGTGATGCAAAAGACAGTAAGCCTTAGCTCCATTTTCTTTTGGACCACATGTGACTATTTTATCTCTTACCTATTTAAGTCATTATTAAATTTGACTTAATTGTAGGTCAAGTGTTTCAATAGTCTTGGTGTTTCTGATGTGATTCACCAATATATTATGCGTTCACAGCAAATGCCCCTTTATGGTAAGCATGTGCCTAGCTGTCTTTCCTATTAGTTTTGCCAATGCTGAATAGGTTTTGAATTTTAATCTTCTCATCTCATTTTCCACTTCTCTTTTGAGCAGCTTATCAGCCTTGCATTGCGATTTCTATACATCAACAGGTAGCACAAATTCAAAAACCAAATATTGAGTGGCCAAGGTCTTATCAAAGGTATTTATATCTCCACTGTAGTTGGCACTTGATGTCAAACATGTGCACTCACTTTTATACTATTATCATATCTTTTGCAAATCTTTAGATACCGAACTGTATTGATGGAAAAGAGGGACAAGTTAAGGTCTTGGCAGAACAAAATTCCACCACATATTTCAAGGCACTTGTCTACTAAATCTTTCGTAGAAGACTCTGTTTCTCCCATCTTACATATCATCTCTCCTCCAACACTAAGGCCGGTAATTTACTTGCACTTATTTACAGCTTCATTTTATCAGTACACTTTCATACTGTCTCCCCCCTCTCAGTCTGTTGTGTTGCACATTTTACTTTGCATCATGAAAAACTAGTTCACTTTCTTTTAAATCTTGTTTACAGTCTGTATGTCCCTGTGATGACGAAAAGAATTCTTTTGAGCTGATTTCTCATTCATAATTTTTTTTACGAAAAGATTGTTTGTAATGACATGAGTTTTTTAAATTTTGCTCCTCTCCGATGTATTAATGACACAACCTCTGATATTTTCTAAAAAGTTTGAAATTCAATAATCTCCTTTAAAAAATAGCCTACAAGGCTATTTAAATACAAGAAAAACATTCTAATTAGTGAAATCATAATTAAACTGAAAATCCTAATCTATAGGAAAAAAAATCCAAATACATAGGGAAAAAAAAATCATGAGTAGTAAATTCTGGTCTGCATTTGGGCGTGCAGCCGAAACTCAGATGAAGTTTTCTTTTAAATCTCATAGATAACAGGTACTTTGGAATGTTATGGCAAAATTTTAGCCTGGTCTAATGGTTGTATCAAAAGTTATGGCTCATTTTTGTTAGGTTGTTTGGTGTCTAAACTTTTTCTTTTTCTTAAGCTAGGACTTTTGTTACGTGCCCCACGTGATTAATGCATATTTTCTTATCTTTTGCTTGTTGATGTTCTCATATAATTTGGAAATCTTGGTGTTTTTTCTCAGGTGGCATTGCACTTATTAACAGAAAGAGAGAAGAATGATCTAGCTCAGTTAGTGAGCACAATGGTATCCTATTCCATGACATATAAGAATATCAAGTCAGATCATCTTTCCTGTAAGCAGGAAAACGAAGCTGTTTTAGATGCTGCGTCGCTTTCTGTTGATCCTCCCATTCATGAATTCATTAACTTCAAGGTCTGCATTGTTCTTTAAGTCTCTGCAAAGCCAGTATGATTCCATATCTCATGTTTGCTGTCCGCATGTTTTTTTTTGGAATTAACAGGGCTATAGTTCTGGTCATTATGCACTTCCCTTAGCCGTGAAGCAGGTTTTGGTGCACGAGGTGAGTGAGTAATTTATTGCTTATTAATGTAGTCTTAATTTAGCATCATGATCACCTTAAGATCCAAAATTTAAGAAGGCAAAAGATCCCTAAGTTGGTTTCTGCAGACTGTAATGTGAACTAAATGGTTGCCTTGTTCTTTTCAGTAGTGATGGATTTGTTTTCCAGCAACTTATCGCTGTTGCAACTTTTCTATAGTTCGACTTCAATAGAGGTGTAGTTTTGAAAGGCATGTATGGTCCAAATGGACTGTGATAATCAAAAGAGTAAGCATGTGTTAAAACAAGCTGGTTTTGTCTCGTTGTCATCATCTTATCTTGAGTCTGTCTCCCATGCCGGTGCATGGTTTACTATCAGTCTAGTTATCAGTGTATCTAAATCTGTTCCTTGTTTCAGCACCTTTGACTGAAATGATGTCTTGGGACGCTGCTTATACTGCAAGCATCACCAATCTCTCAGTTAGATGTTCATGCATCAGCATTTGCTTGAGTCAACCATACTATGTATCTTTTATTGGACATTATCAGGGATGACACTGGTGTCTTCACTCTTCACGTATTATGGCTTGCATTTCAGTAACTTGGTCTTGTACCGGATATGACAAGTCAATTTCATCATTAAATAACATATAAAATGTCACTTTGATGAGATATAGTAGAAATCTTTCAAATAAATTTGAAAGTTACAATTATTAATATTTACTTGCAAATGATAAGAGGCTGGCTAAAGGGCACAAATTTTGGTCCTGAAATAGGAGGACAAGTGAGGCCATATTAGTCTACTGTGAGATCTGAAATCTTTCACGTGATTTCTGTTTTACTTGATCTCTCATTCAAGAAACAATAGTTTGTCATGGTTATCATATCTATTTTTCTTAACATGAAAAGGAATTCAATCTTGCGCACACTTTTTATGGGTATTTGTCTCATGGGAAACTTCGATCTTCTTAACTATTTTGTGGAGTGCAAATTTTTACTCTTAGAATAAAATTGGATTTCAGGTGGAAAAGCATAAGATTTTGCAAGCAAGTAGATCTGTACATTTAACAGATGGGTGCAATAAACAAAATATGTACTTGGTAGAGCGGGAGAGTGCAGTGCAGTCTGTCAAAATTAACCATGCAGCTGCATTTTCTGGTAACAGCATCGGCAATCAAAAAAGCATGATAAATTCTGGGCAATGTGTTCCAAGTGACTCAGCAACATCTCCGATCATGGATTCTAGTACAAGGGCCTTGTCCAATGTAAAGCTGAAATCCTCAGGAAATCCAAAGAAGCCTCCTAGAAGCTCTACCAGCTTCTTTGACAGGTATGAATACCTAACAAACATCCAGTTATCTGTGCCATCATCTCAATGCTTGCAATCTTCAATTATATCAAGATCTTAACTTCCATTTTCATGGTTTCTAATAAAGGTTTCTAACTTGTCCATGTTATTCATATAACTATGTATCTTTCATCGAAGTGACATATTCGTTCCAAAGTTTGCACAAGCTCATTTGGTTTAACAACACAGCTAATTATTGCAGTAAAGCTCTGGCTAATGTGGACTTCTGCATAGCCTTGCTTATCACACTTGTACATTTTTTGCTGTTTTAGAGGTTACATTTAGATGTAGACGTGTTTGATAAAATGCAACATAATCGTCAATTCTTGTGATTCTCAACTAAAATCTGTATAAGAATTGCAATTCTAATTAGAGAAAACCTATGGATATCCCTATATATAATTCATGTTTCCTCAATCGTATTCTTGTACAAAAAAACTAGTCTATCGTAACCCTTCAATTTTTTCTATCAAAATTAACGGTCACATGCACTGCACATGAAAGCTAGTTATGAACTGACTTAAATGCCATCTCAAGAGTTAGTAATTTTTTTTTATCTAATATTAGTTTATTTAATTTATTATAAAATATATATATTTACAATCAAAATATATCTTATTTTAAACTATATTTTACGTTATCCTTTGATGTTTATCTTATAAAAAATAAATTTAATTAATTATTTAATTAATATGATTATATATTTTTTAAATAAACTTTAAATTAAATCGACAAATAAATGTATTAATTTACAAATGAGTATATAAGGATTTTTTTAACATGCTTTAATTACACATGACTTGATTTTTATGGAAAAAATTGACAAATGAGCATATTAGAAAATGTGGATAAACCTAAGGTTGCGATAAATTGTTTTTTTTAAAAAGGGTATGATTGAGAAAACGTGTGATATATTAGGATACGCTGATGATAGGCTCCCCTCAAATTTCTGTTAATGAAAAAGAAAACCCTTTTTCGTCTAACTCAGACTGATACTAGAAATTATGCATAAAGAGTTAGCATGGCCAAGTTACATGGAAATAGTAACATATTTCTTTAGTTGCTGACATGTATTTCTTCACTGTCAAACCAGGTTTAGGAAAGCAAACAGTAAGGGTTCTCAAAGTACTGACAGTGCTGGATGGGAGACAACCACCTTGGAAAGAGATTCACGTCCTCTGATATTCAAATTTAATGAGGTATGCTCATATTTGCAAATCGCTAAACTTTTGAATATGATAATAGATAGTTCGTTCTTGTTTGTCCATCCATGAGCTTCATAGACCGGTTAGGCATAAATACGTGGGGTTTTTTTATTTGATCAACATTTTGGTTTACAAAAAGCAAAGGGGATAGAAAATGATGTTTGTCAGGCTTGACTCCACATTCAAGTTTAGAAAATGCAGGAGTCCACACCCATCTACATTTGTTACTACGTATTAAGTTTTCTTTTGCCATTCTCCACGATTTACATAAAATGACTAGCCTGGCTGTGCGACATCAACATTTCTGGTGTAACCGGTAGTCAATCTGCCCACTGTTTTTATTACACTGTCATATATGTTTTTATTATGATAGTATAACTTAAGACGGGCTTCTACAAATGCACAGTATATTATAACTATTAGTTAGTGGATCTTTTGATTGACTGCGTTACTGAATGCTGATGCTATTGTCGTTTTGGCAACTAAAATCATGAAAAGCGATAAAATCTGCCCACTGTTTTACCATCAATGTTAACTTCATTTGGTAGCAGCTATTTTTTGTACTCTTAAAAAGCTTTAAAAAGGAGCAAAACCCTAATCTGTTTTATGACCATTGTTGACTTCATAGAATTTCAATGAAGTTCATTGCTTTAACAACTTATACTTGAACAAAAATCAGATCACATGCTTACTGTATCCTCTTCCCCTCCCTCTTTTCCCAATCTGCGCAGGGTTTTACAAATGCTGTAAAAAGGCCAGTACGGATGCGTGAATTTCTGCTATGATTAATTGCAGTGCTTGGAGGCAATAATACAGCAGTGCCCATTTCACATCACAATGTAAAGTTCCATTTGTTCATTCCTTGCCTTCTCAAACCTGTGCAGTCCATAATGTGTTCTTATAAATTAACATATGGACTTTCTTGTTCCGTTGGGACGCTGTTTAGCCATATGTACTTGACATCGCTACTTGAGCTGTAGGCTGGTGAGCTGAAACAATCTGTCAAGTTTTATCAGTGATTTATAGGAGCCAAAATAGACGTCTATATTGTTGTTCAGGTCACAGCAGATTTGGTGATTTTAATACCTGGAAATACAAAAGGATTTGAGATTCACAGAGCTCATCATCTCCCAGCTATGTAATAGCTGCAATAGTAAACGTGCCTTTTATCAAGTGTTCTTTCATTAACTATATCTCGATGGCTAAAATGCACGGAGGCTCATGAATCGTTGACTGTTCGATTGACATACATGAATTATGGGGTATTTGGATTGGTGCTTCTATGATGTCTCGCCATTACTGGAGGTGAGACCATTACCAAAAGGAAGGTCTCGTTCATGCCAGTTTATTCATGCCATTTTTTGACTCGGACGTTATTGTATTTCAGGTGTTTTAATGCTTGGAAATCTTAAAACTTAAAATCAAAATCCAGGTTTTTGTGTTTTACTTTGACTTGAAAATGGTTTTTGACATTGGAATACTGTTTACGATGATGAAAAGATTGTTATGGTCTTATTGAAAGATTCGGTGATCGGATCTATGGAGTTTTGACAGCAGAGAACGACAGATGACAAAGGGGTTCAGGAAAGCGAAATAAAGGGGGTGCCAATAAAACGACTGAATATATTAGCCACTACAACTCTTCAGTATAGAATTGTAATCTCAATCCATAGCAAATCACAAACCAGTCGCAGCAAATAAAAAAATCCCCCAATATATTCGTTAGCTGAGACCTGTAAATAGTGAATTGACATGAATTTAAGTTTTCTGCACCGTGTTCAAGATAGTGATTCAAATACAAATGATACTGAACTTTATAATATGCTGATATGTTTCCGAGAAAGTAATCAGGAATTAAGGGACAGGTATTGCTAATTTTATGATGCCAATCTTGGCTACATTACTTTCTTTGCCTAATGAAATACATCTAAGAAAATTACACCATGGAAAAAAGAAAAGGAAAGTGTTTCGACCACGGTTTCTTGTTGCTGGTCATCATTATACCTCAAGTTTTCCACGATTTTCACTAGTGATTGAAATCCAAAGCAAAGACACAGTAATGGAAATCAGGCCTGACCAGACATAAACAATTGTCGGTACTCTTCCCCTCCTTCCCAACAGGCCTTTCACAAATGGATACATGTGAGACAGCACCCAGAAGCTGAAAAAGAGTCCTCCCATCAACTTGCCCCATTCTGGTATCTCGCTGTATAGTGTCCTCGAGCACCCAATAACAATGGCAACAAGGTTGACTACTATGATGGTAAGTGGCATAAAGAAGAGACCTGTCCACTTGACGATATAAAGATCAGCATAAATATCATCTTCATCCTCGCCAGCAGACTTCGAGGTTAACGTGAAAGAAATCTCAATACCAGCTACGACTTTTAGAAGGCCTTGGATCACAGCAATAAGGTGAGCACTAGTTCCGCCAATGGCCCAAAACTGCTCATTACGCCACCATTCCTCGAGCCCAATACCGGACCATCTTATTTCAAGAAGGGAGATGAGAGTCAGTGTTACAGTGATGGTTAAGAGGTAAATGAGGAAACTTATATCCAGGCTTTGAACAATGAAGGTTCCTGTGAAAAGGGAAAGCGCAGGGAGGAAGCAGTAAGTGACTAAGAAGAAGGAAGTGAAGGGGTAAATGCCAACATTGAGATATGCAATTCGCTGTAAGAATTTCAGTCGCCGGCTTCCAAATAAGGCATTGTTTTTGGAGAAAAAGATTTCAACTGAACCAGTAGCCCATCGTAGCACCTGATGAAGGCGGTCAGTGAGGTTGATTGGTGCTGTGCCCCGGAAGGCATCTCTCTTTGTTACGCAGTACACAGATCGCCACCCACGGTTGTGCATCCGATAACCAGTCACCACATCTTCCGTGACTGAGCCATAAATCCAACCTATCTTATCCCCCCAGTCAGTCTTGTCCTCACACCTGTGCTCGACATCAAAACACCACGTTCAGAATTTGATTGCTGTAACTAAAAAATGAGGTTCTCGGTACAAGAATCATATAGATATAGGAAGGTATTGGTATGATTATTACCAGCAAGAGATTACAGCAATTGCTTCAGCAACTGTGGGTGCATCTAGAGGAGGACGTGGCAGGAGAAGTGCACCAGGAGGCCTGCCATTCTTCACCGATTTGTGATCAGCAAGCGGCCGTCCTTGGAATTCAGCAACAGCTATGGACTCATTGAACATTGCTGAATTCCCAAACTTCTTTGGCAGGTCCAAGTCGGGGTGCGATGTAAGGGGCTGAGCCTCTGACTCATCTTCTAATTGACCCGGAGCCCTTCTTTTCGTACTGCCGAACATGCCCAAGTACTCGTTTGCCCTTGGTGGGAGGAACCCATATAGTGCATATCTACGAAACATGCACCCTGTTCCTACATACACCGGACCTTGAAGACCATCCAGTGCTCGCATACTTCCTGTTTTGTAAGAAGGTAACATTCAAGATATCTTGATGATGATGCCTCGAGGTTTCAAAACCAGAAATTTTAGATTAACAAATGAAAACCTTTCAGTTGGTATTTTTTCTTATCTTTGTATCTTTCTAAAAATGGAATATAGGAAAGTGCTTTACAAATATATGGATAGAAATAAATAAAATAGTCTATTTAGCTTCTTCATGCCTACTACAACTAGTTATTTCGGTTTTCAGCAATGTGTTATATTTCTTATTTTTCCTGTTCTGGTCTGCTTCAGCAGAGAAGTAGTGTCTTCAAGTCTAGGCAGAAAGTGGAATCCGTATCATTTCAGGTTCCTTATACAAATGACTTGAGTTAAACAAACAAAAACTAATCCTAGAAACAGATGGAGTAGAGGATCAACATGTCTGAAAAGTTTTAGGCATGTGTGTTTTCTTTAGTTCTACAAATATGTTTTCATGGACAGAAAATCCCCATTACGACTTGGAAGAGTATAGCCAAAAGTATGCTTAGCCATTTCAAAATCTCGAAGATTATTTTCATAATAAATATGTTATCAATTTCATTGCAAAATTTGAAGTTAAATCCAAAGCATTACCATCAAAGAAGACAGTGTTGTGATTTGCATATCGATCGGAGGGGTCGATCCCTTCAAATCTTTGTGGAAACTGGATGTAGCATATGCGGTCACCACCACGGTCCATCATAAAGCACATTCCCTCCCTTATAGCTTGACAATTATAGAAGTAATGATCACAATCCAAGTTGAGTATGAACGGTCCATTGGACAATATAGCTGAAGCTCTAACCAATGCATTCATGGCTCCAGCCTTCTTGTTGTGGTCAAAGCCAGGCCTCTTTTCACGCGATACATATGCGAACATTGGTATCCTGATGTCAACTCCAGTGAAATCTAATTTTTTCTCATCTGGCTGACCCATCACCTTCTCATTTTCTGGGACCTTAGTCATTACCTGCATGGGTGAATGGTAACAGATTCAAGTTTCAAAAGTTAATTCAGCACAAGAGCATATTAGCACAGAATCTGTTCAAGAAAATATTAGACAGAGTTGCAGAGGCCATTTAAATCAAGAGACAACACTGGCGTTATCTTCATGCAATTACTTGATCCTTTTTCATCAACATCGGATCTATAAATGTGCGTATATATTGAGAAATCATTTAGAAGTGTAATCACCTGCAAGATACCAGCATGGTCCCCCTTTTTGTGATCCGCTGTTTGATCTAGCCATGTGCCAGGCCACTGGGTACCATCGGCCATCCATGTAGCTTTAGGGACGTCACCAACCCCCTCCGATGGCAACACACCACCATTCTTCTCCCTGGCGAGACTTTTTGCCTTCTTCAGCTCCTTAGAGTTAAATGATTTGCTTCTCCTTCGTATTGCCTCTGGCAGACCATTAATCCTGACCTTGAACTCGTCATACTCTCTCTTCATCCATCTGCGGTCCTTGACAAAATCAGGCCGTTTCTTGTTTTTGGTGTGGTCAGTTTTTTGGTTGAAGTAACTATCCGGATTCCTCAGATCAATGTCGTGTTTTCGACAAAATGGTACCCAAACCTGAGCGAACAATCAAACAAAGCATGCTTAGTTAGAGCATGTAGAATCTATGTGTGTAAATTCGATCACTAAACAAATATTCAACGAAATCACAACTTGTGTTTCGTTGGATGTAAGGGATAACATTTTCTGAATTAAACAATATACTGTCCGTAATGCAGCAAAAAGAGTGGTATGTTTGAAACTCATCTTGGGACGATGCTCATTCAAACATTGAATGAAAGCACAAAATTGTTTATTGGTGTCATTTGTGTTTTGGTAATGAAGGGCCATTGGTTTCTGTGAAAAGCAACAATGCCAAATGACTTCGATAGGAAATATCAAGTAGGGAATCTCAGTTCTAGCTTTTAAAGGTTTAAATCACTTCAAACTGGGCTAAATTGTTTTGTTACTTTTTTTTTTCCCGTTCATTTTGGTGTTCAAGATTGTAAAAGAACCTCTGCGAATTTAACAGCTTCAGCCATAGCCTCGAAGGTGAGTATGGCACCACCATCATCAGAAATGTAGCAGGAGAGCTTCTCAACAGGGTAGTCAGCTGCAAGAATCGATAAAATTGTGTTGGCAGTGACAAGTGGAGGTTCCTTCTCAGGATCAGCAGTGGAGACAAAAATATCAACTCCTGGAAGGTCTGACCGGCCATGAGGGTTTGCAGGGGAGGGCTGCTCAAACTTGTCACGCAGAGCAGCAAGGTCAGTGGATCGGTTGATGGGGTTGTACTTGGGAAAAATGTCTAGCAGCCATGAGAAAGCAAACCAAATCTCACAAACGATAGACAGGCCCCACAGCCACATGGCATCACGATTGGGGTTCTGGACTCTCCACCCAAGAAAGAAACATAGAAGTACCAAACGGATCACCACAAGTATCCTGTTCATACAAAACTTGTGTTTAGCAAATTCTAAGATAAATTTTACAAAGATAAAAAGCCTAAATACCCTCGTTAATTTAGCTGAAACCTATATATTATAAGGTCTAGCAGAAAGAAAATCGAGGGTAAACTCAGCTTTCTGCAAAGATTTGTCAAGCAGTGAACATAGAAAAGAGCGAACATTCTATAAATGAAATTCTATCTACCATCTACTATGCTCCTGTTATGTTAAATTCATTTGTTACATATAAAAGAGCGCACCTGTAAGGACTGAGAATAGCTGCTGGAACCCTAATCTTCCTAGAGAGTGGTTTCCAAGGCTTGTCCAAAAAATCCGACTTGCTCAGCTCTGAATCCTGACCATACTTGTCTTGGTCTGACCAATACGCATTTCCAACACCGTAGGTTCCTTTTGTCTCAAACAACCACCTGTTGTGATCAAAATCTCCTGTTTGGCTCCTTGACAGTATTGATCTATTATTTGATTTCATTATCGACATTCCTCGTTCCGTTTTTGAGTTGTCATTGCTGCGGCCATTGCCACCACGGCTTCCATAATTATCTTCTTGCTCTCCTACCCGCCTGGAAGCGTTCTGTGCCTCGGAACCAAAACGGCTCGTAGGCCCATCGGATTTATTTTCTGAGGATGGCCATGCAGGCTGGTTATCAGGGGTGGGGGGCATGACAACAGTGTAATTGATGTAGTCATTCTGCCCTGAAAATTCACCAGACAAGTCCAAATCCTCATCATGTGAAAAGCTGGCAATGCGTCCACTAGATGTCCGGCGTGCAAATTTCACAGCCTGTTGAGGACGGCCAGCGGTTGATGCTTGTGATGACAAATTCTTTGCTTTAGGTTTTGTTGAGGTTGCCATGACATAAATGTTGTGGTATTGATGACAAATTCCTCAGAAAACCATTGCTTTTCTTGCAACATGCATAGAAATGGTTTTTTGTTCTTGATTGAATTTCTTCCACGAAACTAGAGATTTCATTTTGAAGAAAGGAAAACCACATTGAGTTCGATGGGCTAATGTGGTCCACAATTTCTTTCTATTTTTTAGATTTGTTGCGACGAACTTTGTTCCCTTATTTTAAGCTTAGCCTCTCTAATACACCTAGCTATAATGCGATTAATTAGGTGCAAAATAAATTCTTGACATCTCCTTCTCTCCTCTGGGTTACCAATAGACAGAAGAACTCCCTGAATAGAAATTGAAGGGATAGAAATATCTGAATCCTTTAGGCAAACCCTTCAATCCACAAGACTTTTGTCCTGAATCCACAAGAAACGGGTCTTGAAACCACAAGAACAAAGGAACAAAGAGCAGAATCCACCTTTTTAAGTGACTACACAAAAGGCATGTCTGATATTGTATGTTGTGCTGTATTTTGGCTACTGTGCTCTGCTGCACTGTAAGAAAGAAAGTTCCAATTTTTCTGATATGAAATCACTTTCTTCCATGTCTCGTCTCTGGATATCATTCTCTCTTACCTTTGTCTCTACAATTTCTCCATATTATATTCTAGAGATTGTTGAAGTTTGGTACCTAAGCTAGAACAGGATTACTTAGCAGTAATCTACTGCATGGTTATCTAGTTGTTAGCTGAGATCATTATCTAGGATATGTTTTTTGAATTCTTTTGTTAAGTTTATCTAGGATTAAATTAGCTTATAAACATCTCCTTAAATAAAGAAGAAGATGGCTGGTACGTCTCTTGTGTTTGTTTTTTCTTGAAATTCTGTAATGGTTGTTTTCTCTTTTCTATAAATAAAAGACTTGGGATGGCAGTAACCAATCAACTCAATTCTGCTCTTTGTTCTTTATACTTAAATACTAAGTTCTGTGTTCTTTTTTTTTTTGTTCTTTCCATCGTGGACTTAGTTCTTTGTTCTTTTTTCTTCATCAGTAAAAACAAAAGTTTGTTCTTTATATTACTACAATTGGTATCAGAGCACTAAGATCTTTGAAGGGGTTTTGTGAGTGAGAAACACGAGAGTACAGTGAGGATAAATCAAAGCTTTCTGCTTTGAAGGTTGGTGAGTGAAAACACGAGAGGATAAGCGAGTTTTTTTTAAATGGATTCTGCAAACTTTTCAGCAAAACCACCATTGTTTACAGGGCAGAATTTTGGTGTGTGGGCTGTAAAAATGGAAACTTATCTCAAAGCTCTTGATTTGTGGGAGATAGTGGAAAGTGATAGGCAACCTACTCCTCTAGGTAACAATCCCACAATTGCACAGATGAAGTTTTTCAATGAAGAAAAGGCAAAGAGATTCAAAGCTCTTTCTTATCTTCATAATGCTGTAAGTGAAGACATCTTCACAAGGATCATGGCGTGCAAATCGGCCAAAGAAACATGGGATAAATTAAAAGCAGAGTTCCATGGTGATGAGAAGTCAAGAAGGATGCAGATTTTGAATATGAGAAGACAATTCGAAGGTCTGAAGATGAAAGAAACTGAGACCATCAAATATTTCTCTTCTCAAATTTCAAAACTTGTGAATCAAGTAAGACTTTTGGGAGAAGATTTTCCAGACTCAAGAATTGTAGAGAAAGTCCTGGTGAGTCTGCCAGAAAAATTTGAACATAAAATTTGTTCTTTAGAAGACTTTAAAGATTTTTCTGAAATGAGTCTGCAAGAACTGGTAAATGCATTGCAAGCCGTGGAGCAAAGACAAGCTTATAGACAAGAAGGATCAAGTGAAGGAGCTCTTGTTGCAGTTTACAAGGAGAAGAGTCGGACTAAAAATATTTTCAGAAATAATCAAGAAGGAAAAAGAGAAAAAAGGAGAGGCTGGAAATCTACTAACTGGCAACAAAACAGCAATAACAGCTTCATTAGAGGGAAAGAGAAGAAAGAGCATTTTCCTACTTGCAAATACTGTCAGAATACGAATCATCTTGAAGCCTGGTGTTGGCTCAAGAATGCTCAATGCCGAAACTATAAGCAATTTGGTCACATCTAAAGATTCTGCAAAAATAAAATAGAAACTGAACAACAAGCTCAAGTAGCCGATTGTTCAGAAGTCAAAGAAGATCTTTTATTCATGGTCACAATACAAGACATGTGTAACTCAGCAGAGGCAAAGGACTCATCATGGCTCATTGATAGCGGCTGCACTAACCATATGACAGCAGACGTAAGCTTATTCAGAGACTTGGATAAAAGCTACCTATCTAAAGTCAGAATTGGCAATGGAGACTTTGTGAAGGTTGAAGGAAAAGGAGCAATTGAAGTAGAAACATTGTCAGGTACAAAAACTCTTAAAAATGTTCTTTATGTGCCTAAGATCAACCAGAATCTAGTTAGTGTAGGATAATTGATTGAATCTGATTATTCAATATTCTTTAATGATGGAGTGTGTGACATTAAAGATAAAAATAGAGTACTTTTGCTTTCTGCAAAAATGATGAACCGAAGTTTTAATGTTAATTGGAATGAAGTTTGTTTGAGTGCTAATACTTATGAGAACGATGAATCTGTTCTTTGGCACAAACGGTTGGGACACTTCAATTATGCAACTCTAAAGAGAATGGCTGACCAAAGAGGGGAAAATAAGGGAAAAAGGAAAGGAGTTGGAGGAAATAAGTAAAAAGGGGTAAGATTATGCTTTAATGTGTATAATATGTTTTCTTTAGCTTTAATTTCGGTTTTGATAAATGTTAGGGTTATGAAATTTGTGTTTTGGGTTTGATTGATGATTTAATTTGAATGTTATAGAGTTAATTGTTGTGGGTATTTGATTATTTGGATGATTTTGAGAGATTGAATTGAAAGATGATGATTTTGAGTTATGATTTTGTTTGAATGGTGATTTTTGAGCTAAAAATCAGGGGAGAACAGTAGGTTTCTGTTAAAATTCTGGATTGGAGGTTGAAGATGATGAAAATTCAATTTGGTCCCTCAATTTGCGAAAATTACAGTTTAGTCCCCGAACTTTGGAAAATTACAAATTGGTCCCTGGAGCATATTCCGAGATTCTGAACAGAATAACATATGAATTATGGACAGAAGTACTGTATAGATAAGAGAATTTAACACTTTCAATTTAGTCCTTCAATTTGACAAAATTACAATTTGACCCTAAAAATTTGGTAAAATTCCAGAATGGTCCCTGGAGTATAATGAGATATTCTGGACCGAAATGAGGATTAATTATGGTCAGAATTTCAGTATAGTAATGGATTTATGACAATTTCAGTTTGGTCCTTCAATTTGACAAAAGTTGCAATTTGACCCTTAAAAATATGATAAATTACAGATTAGTCCCTAGCTGTAATATTAACTTTTGCAGATTGGTTTGATGAATAATTGAGGGTTATTTAGTGAATTATTACCAATTTTATTATTTGCTTTATTATGGATTAGATTTCGGGAAAACCGTTAATTTTGAGTTTTTGAGAAAATAACTAGTTTAGTCTAAAAACATTTAGGGTTATAGAATTTACCCTTAGATAAGTGTATTAAATAGGTTATATGTTCTTTTGAGTCATTCTTGAATATGTCTCATTTGTATTCAGATAATCCTGATATTCTACCGGCGGGACGCCATTAGGATTTTCTTCGGTGTCTGCTTTTGACTTCTGTTTGCTTTCGAGTCAGGTGAGTGGATAATTTTCCATATGCATGAGAAATAGTATAAATATTTGATTTGTTAATATGAATTGAATCATGCTTCTTGATAATATATATGTTGATTATTATCCTTGTT
>Ga0307518_10000404_pt1 | contig 33227 bp, 20 predicted proteins | sample 25_EM_MG_FD_203889 | JGI IMG/M metagenome (GOLD analysis project Ga0307518, IMG submission 203889) | Populus trichocarpa ectomycorrhiza microbial communities from riparian zone in the Pacific Northwest, United States - 25_EM | ecosystem: Host-associated > Plants > Roots > Unclassified | place... | reverse complement strand
TTTTTTATTTAGTTATTAGATTTTCATGATACGAATCTCGGGTTTGGTGGCTTAACCTGATTTGATGAGTTATTTTTTTCATTTAGTTTAGTTTGTTAAAGTTAATTTTCTTTCTATTTAATTATTAGACTTTCATACTTTCATAACACGTATCCTGGCTTGATGGGTTAACTTGGTTTCATGGGTTAACCCGGTTAATTCTAGGTAAACCCGTCATTTCTTTTTCTATTTAGTTATCAAACTTTCATGACGCAAATCCTAGGTTTTACGGGATAACCTGGTTTAAAAGGTTGACCCAATTAATTCAATGTTTTCTTTTTCTTTTTCTTCATTAGTTTTTTCGTTCCTGTTGATTTTTTTTCTTTGTTTTTTTTAATTAATCTATTTAATTATCACATTTTTATGACACAACCTTATAACCAGACCCACATCCAGTATTCTTGGGTCCGGTGTTACAGCCAGACTCACTTAAACTTGGGTCATGCAAGTTTAATTTTATTATTAATATTATAAATATTACTCTTAGGTCAAGCGTTGCAGCCAAACCCAAGATTTTTGGGTATAACTTTACAGAAAAACCCAAGATTTTTAAATTTTTATTTTTTTAATACTTTTTATGTTAAAAAAATGACCCGCGGCATCGCGCGGGTATCAAAGCTAGTATATATATATATATATATATATGTTGTGATTGTTCTCGTTAATTTATACGTATAAATGTGCATTGACAAATACGGATTGAGATTTTTGTAGCAATATTGCCCTTCCTTAATCATCATTAAGAGCAAAATATCGTAATCACTCAGATCTTCTAAAACCTGTCAATACCGATAATGGTTGGCCAACCATTATCATTTCAGTGACATAAACAAATCAATAGATGCAATCTACAACGAGGAATAATGATGAAAATCTAATTTCATATTGTTCGCATTTTATTTTCTTAACACACTATATAATATATTTTTTTCACTTCTTAAAATGAATGTTTCATAATTATTTCTAAAGTCTATCAGCTTGAATTTTTGAACTGGAAGAACTTTTTAATATATTACAATTTTTTTATTTGAGAGGTTTTCTTTGAAAATAATATAAATCATTTGAAAATAATATAAAATCATTCTTAGATTTTCACTCAACAAGATTAACTGCGCAATGCAGTGAGATTTCTTTTAGCGGATATATAGATAGATATATTCCAGTTCGATGTACTGATGTTTTCCATCCCTCAGCTCCTTGAGTACTCTAGTACAATCGAGGCGCACCGATGCTTTTGGGCCAGCAGTTTTAACAGGATTTTTCTATCTTTGCATCTGGATTCAAACCTTAACGTGCATGTTTGTTATCCCCGCGGTGTATTATCTATCTATTAGGCTTACAGGGTATTTAGTGGATCCGAGAATTAGTCATGGTGCACGTAAGCTGGCATAAACACCCTGGATTATTAAAAAAAAAAAGAAGTTATGGCTCGATGCTTAGGTTGTAGGTTGGCAGGGCAACTCAATGTTTGAGCCAAAACAATACTGTTTTGGTATAAAAAATTTCTGGTTTGAAATTAAATCAATTTGGGCTAGACTCTAAATTGAAGGATTTTCAGGTTAACTTGCTAATCGGATCTGATTTATAACTATGCACAAAATTGTATGTGGACAAATTACACGTAGGCATTTCATTTCAGTGAGTAATGCACAGTACAGTTCTTTATTCGAACTTTTAAGAGCCTAAATTTTCAGTTGAGTTCTATATTATAGGACGTGACAGCAGCATGGACTTAATTAGCCTAAAATGGGGTGCAAAATTTTAATTAAATAATGACAGTGACATTTATTTTTTTTAACTTCTGATTGTTGCCTTTTCTCTTCTCTTTTCTAAATTTAATGACTGTTCTTTTCTGTAGCACCAAGATGCCAACACCATTCGGTTTATCAGTGAGGAATGCATTGATAACTTGAACTTCAAGAAATGTTCTGGCTGAAAACTTGGCATATTAGGCTGATTCACGAGAAGTTGTTATCTGCCGCAAATATGTATATTGTGTTCTTTCTTTTCTCTTCCAATCTCTAAGAATTTGTGGTGCTACACAGTACAGAAACCATGTATTGTTTTTTTATAAAGTAAGAGATTGTTTGTAAATTAACGAAAGTTTTAGTGAAGTGAAGTTTTAATGAGCAGCTGGTTAGTAGGTTTAAACAGACAGAGAGAGCACAGAAGAATTTAGCTGTGTACAGTTGAGAGCTCATTGAATGTAAGATAATGTCATGTGGTTGTAGAAGAAGCCGGTGTGCACGTTACTGTCTTTTTTCAAACCAGAAACAAAGGTCAATATCTCTGGAGGGTCCCTGACCTCATGTGATGCCCTTAATTTGGTGTCGGTGAGCCTTTGAATCATTCCTTCAACGGCGTTATATAATGAGTCTTCAGGTTATGCAATCCCTCATCAACAGCTAGCATTAAAGAGGCTGATTAATTACAGCTTCTAAAGTCTTGCATCTTGTTGGTGCCCGCAATGCGGATTCTCCCCGTTTTTCGAGGAGCACTTCTGTGCTTCTACGTGTCCTTAGTATTTGCTGCAGCCTTCTGCTATGCCGATGACAGTACAGCTGAGGTAGTTGGGATAGGAGAATGTGCAGATTGTGCACAGAGTAACATTAAGACCGTTCATGCCTTCTCAGGTAAACATTATTTTTTGGCATAGTTTAGAGGTACTGGCATTTAATTTATGGCATCATTCATAGCATGCAGTAACTATATATTTTGTTTGATCCTATAGAGGTGCACTGTCATTTTTAAGGTCCCAGGCTTATGGCATGATCAGCTAGACCTCGTGACATGCATATCTTGTACCGTTTGGAAATGATAATCTGATGCAATACTTTTGCAGGGCTTAAAGTGACAATTGATTGCAAGCCTGAAAATGGAGAGTTCAAGACAAGAGGGGTTGGCGAGCTTGACGAAGAGGGGAAGTTCAAAGTGTCTCTTCAAAATGATGTTGTGAAGGATGGAAAATTGAAGGAAGAATGCTATGCACAACTTCACAGTGCATCAGCTGCACCATGCCCAGCCCACAATGGCCTAGAGTCCTCCAAGATTGTCTTCAAGTCGAAAACTGATGAGAAACACACATTCGGGCTGGCAGGGAAACTGAAATTTTCACCTGTTACTTGCACTTCTGCATTCTTGTGGCCTCATCCACCGATAACTAAACCGCTTCCATTGCCTACATGGAAACTTCCACCATCGAAAAACTTTCACCATCCTTACCTATTCCCACCTAAGGTCTTTCCTCCACTCCCTCAAAAGATTTTCCCTCCTCTCCCACCAAAGGTCTTCCCTCCAATCCACAAGAAGCCACTTCTACCTCAAGTTCCAATCTACAAGCCAAAACCAAAGCCAAAGCCACCAATCTTCAAGCCACCTCCAGTGCCAATTTACAAGCCAAAACCAAAACCACCAATCTTCAAGCCACCTCCAGTGCCAATTTACAAGCCAAAACCAAAACCACCAATCTTCAAGCCTCTACCACCTCCTATTCCCATCTACAAGCCTTTACCACCTCCCGTTCCAATTTATAAGCCACTGCCTCCAATCCCAAAGATCCCTCCATTTCATAAGAAGCCATGCCCTCTTCCTAAGCTTCCTCCTTACCCCAAGATTCCTCCAAAGTACTTCCACCACCCCAAATTCGGAAAATGGCCTCCCTTGCCACCACATTCTCCCATTCATTAGGCTATTCTGCAGCATTCTTACAAGATGCAAGTACGATTAAATATTACTTCTCATAATTATTTATGGTTGCTAGTGTGAAGTTCTCTATGATGTACTGCAATAAAGCCTTCAAGATAGGTTAAGGAACCAAAACATGAGATCATGGAGAGGGAGGAGTGAGGATTAGTATTTATTAATTATTACCTTTATAATTATCAATGAACTTAAATTGATTGTCTGTGTGAATAATTTCCTCTTTCTTCTTGATCACTTGTAAATTTCATCTTTGAATGCCTTTGCAATAATAGTACACATGTCATTTTGATTTGTACTTGCCTGTTGCATGCTGCATGCATGACTAGCTAGTACAGTACTTTAACTTCGTTGAACGTCTCTTTCTAGTCTGAAACCATCCAGAATTAATTTCTTGTGTGCTGTATTCACTAGCATGCACGATTAGCTAGCTTGAGGCCAAGCTGAGATGTCAAGAAGCGTCCCGTTATCACAACTCTTTTTGATGCTCAAAGAACTACTGCTAACAAAGATATCGAATTCAACATGGTATGATTGTTTAAAACAGGCCTTACGAGTACCATAACTCATTTTGATGCTCAAGAACTTACAGTTTTTGGTTGACAAAATTGACACTCTTGGCTATTAATTAACAAGGAGGAGGACATGGTGTTTTCACAGGCTAAGGGAATTAATTGGGTGGCAGTTTCCACTTTCCATCATCTGGTTGACACTCGAGCATTGGATGGCCTTTTCTTTATCACAAGGACCACGTGCATGCAGCATAGGCAACGGTGTGGCACCGACGGAAAAATCAAGACTTAGTTTTGAACATGCGAAAGCTGTTTGATTTTTTCAAGATTGTAGTCTCTGATTATATGAAGGTGTTCCTAGATAGGCATGCTATCATGTGATGAAAACAGGTTGAATATTAGTTGATTACTGCGTGCATGACCTCTAGCCTATGCGCACGGCGTCTAGCCTGTAGGGATGCCCCATGCCATGCTCTGTTTCCAGCTAACACACAACATTACACACCTTGAGATATACATCATGATAATGATATAGCAAATTTGCGTGGATTATATCTGCCCACCATCAAAATTGAAGCAATCGAAAATATAAATGAGGGGTCATGAGCGCGTGGTATTAGGTAAATTAAGCGACAAATACTCTCTTCGTGATGTCATTATTTGCCCTTAAAATGATACAGGACACCCAAATCTTTTTCTTCCCTTGAAAGATGACGCATGGTTTGGAAACTAAATGCATGGAGGCACATGACACAATGGTATATATTGCTGCAACACAATAAGTTGGTTTCCTGCTAAAACCCGTATAACAGCCGGGTGTGCATGTAGTTACATTATGGCATTGCCATTCTAGCTAACAGAGCTGAAAGCATGGTCATCAAATTCGTTATAAACTTGCTGATTTGGATTCTAACCCGATTCAAATTTGCTTTGAAATCAAATCGATAATTAATCAAGTCTAAACAGATTTTAATTAACTTTGTTGACCTGGTTTAACTTGATCTAGATCTAAAAGTTAGGTTAAACCCCAAAACAACTTAGTTGTCATATTTTTTAACAAACCCGCAACTCCACTTAGATCGGGTCAGACAAATTAAGCCAGATCTCATAACTAGGATTGAAAGCATGCATTGTGAGGCCCTAACATAGTTAAGGTGCCTGTGCGAGGACGATGGGTAAAGGAGTGGAAATTGATATCGTTGGAAAAAGGAGACCTCGTTTCATGGCTGCCCAAGACAAAATAAAATGAAGGAATAAGAGTCAAGGTTCTGTTGGAGAGCTGTGCACTGAGGGCAATTGTAGGACACTCACAATCTTTTAGGGTTGTAAAAGGAAACATTTTTGGGTAAATTCAACTGCCCTGAAATGATATTCGGTATTCCACCTACCTCGGCGGACTAAAAACCATCGATCACAACGTTGTCATCACTCCAATACCCACGTACACAGGCATTTGGGTTGTCAGAACTTCGCCATGAAAGGAGGGCTCTGAACATTTTCACGGGCCACCAGTGTTGAGCGGTCTGGCTAGAATCTTAAAACAGCATGAAATCCCCAAAAGGATAAATATCAACCACTTCTTAAATACTCAACGACCTCCTGCTTGCTTCCTTGGAGCTAGAGAAACAAAAGCATGATCCTTGTATCTCACCTCCAACACTAGAGACCTCACATGGGAAAGGGTAATCAGATACATCACACAGGTACTTCGTCATCATAAATTCTTATGCCTCAAGAGGGGTAACCACTTAAAAACCCCAGAATATCACGGGTTACTTGACTTGTATACAGCTAGCAAGTCCCATGTCACAGTAATAATGAATGCCCCACATGAGTTTTTCAGAAGAATCCTAGCCACTTGATGGTGGATCTTTCGTAGAACCCGTTGGAGAGATCCCACCTTATCAACAACAGATATCGTTAAATAAAAAATCTTACCAGGGACAAATAATTCGAGACAGATAGCATTATTCTATGTTTACATCCCACCTACCTAGGAGTTGGTAAGCATGATTTAAATAGGAAAACTGAGAATGTGATATATATGGAAATTAACTAAGCTCGAGACAACCATGCCATTCCTACCTCGGAGTTAGTTTCTAAAGTTTCAAAAATTCTCCGAAAAAGAGAAAAAGGGAAACAAGAGTCTGCACTTTACTACAGTGCCTAAATTTACTGGGCCTCGGAGTTAGGTCTTCACTGGCCTATATTTCAGAGCTAGTTTAGTTCATGGGCTCTCTTAGAATCTCCAGATGCCTATTACGAGTCACAAGAGTCTGCATTTTACTACAGTGCCTGAAACAGGGTAAGAGCCACTGTTTACTTCTTCTTCTTTGACTTCTGGGACTGTGACTGACTCAATGCTGTTCCCTGAACATTATAACGCCAACTTATCAGTTACACCTAGAATCTCCATAAAAAGATGATACTGCAATTGAAGCTAGGAAATTTTTCCAAAGGAGGAAGGTTGGGGGGAGGGGAACTATTCTGAAAGAGAATATATCAAATAGATTGACATGACAGCGAATCATAGGAAATTTCTTAACGCAAAATTCAAACCTAAAGCCACACACCTGAAGCCATTCATCCACGGAGGCATCTCTGGCCCCAGTTCCAACCTCCACCTTCGCAGCCCTCTTTGATTTCTGACCAAACAAAAGCAGCTAGTTAAGAGAATTTCATGAAGCAAACATATGAAAGTAGCAATATATAAGGGTGCAGGCATACTTGCAATGATATTGACCACAGGTGAGAATCTAATAAGATCCCTGCCTAACAGGTATTTATCCAATCAAATATATTCATCAAATAATTGGTATATTCCAATTACATGTGGAAACTAGAAGATTTCTTCAATGCCAACTTAAATAAAGCATTGTGTGGTCAAGCATCCACCGCTTGCCTTCTCAAAAGTGGTGAAAAATATTCATTAAGAAGATAAATCAACAGATTTATACTAAAGTTACTGTAATAAATTAGCTTATAAGGAAATACGTAAAAATGAAAGTGGCATCATGACTGAAGAGTACCTTAGAAAGGTTCTGAATTTGGCTTTGAAGCCATAGACCAAAGAGGACAAGAAGAGCAATTCCAAGGGTAACAAGAAAAACTGACTCCGTGCTTAGGAAACCAACAGACTGAACTACTTCAATGGTACCGTTGTAGAAGGTGCTTTGGTATGGTTGCTGGTCTATCTCAAAAATGATGGTGCCCACAAGATCGAAACTTCCAGGCTGCACAAAGGGAATAAACATGTAAGTCAAAGAAAGGGGTACATAAAGGATGAAAGATCAAAGTTGATGGTTGGGAAAGAACAAAATTCTTGGAGTGGTGATACATGTACCTGCAAGTACTTGCTGACAGCAAAGATGTATGGGAAAGTAGCCTGAGCAGATGCTGGAATAGTTGCATTGTTGAAGCCCTAAATTAAAACAAAAGAAAGCGAGTGAATAACAAATAGCAAACCCAATGAATTCTATAAAAGACACAAGAAAGCAGTTCCTGATCCAAATGATGAAAAATCCAACAATACAGAAACAATATAAAAAAAATTGGCAATAAGAACTAAAAAAGAAGGGACGGGTAGCCTGACAAAAGCAACCAACAGAGGATCATAGACAATAATATATTGCTAATTTCAAAAAATGATTAAAGAATAAATAAACTAGCCAGACAAAAGTTTTCTATAACTTTGCACTTTGGGTAGGGAATCAACCTGGGAACAGCATTACAAGCAGAGTGTTGCAGGAATAGTCATAAAAAAAGAAGATTTTTCCGCATGATCTACACAGCATATGCACAGTATACAAGAAATAACCTGAAGAGTACGGGTGTGGCTTTCGATAACCTTGACAGAGCCATGAAATACATGACCAATGGTGTAAAGATTCACATGTCTAATCAAACATGTGAAACCCATGAAGAATATTTATTAATCAAGGACCAATGAACATATGTTGAAGTTCCAAGTATTGTTAATCAAGGACCAGAGAATATAAGCACGTTGAAGTTTCAAGTATTTGATCGCACACTTTATAATGTTGGATATTAATTAAGGACCAATTAAAATATGTTGAAGTTTCAAATATTATTAATCAAAGACCAATGAACATAAGTATGTTCAAGTTTAAAGTATTTGATTGCACACTGTCTAATGTTGGATGCTAATTATCATCAAATATAAGACTATATTGAATTTTCAGATGGGGAAGATTTATTTTTATCACCAAAACAGCCAACTCATAGATAATTTAGAACTAGATGTGCAAGTCAAGGGCATCTAAAGTATTGACTTCTTCCCAGAAAATAATGTTATAGATCTTACCAAATCCTACAGTAATATTGGAGCATGTTTGAACTTTGCTATCTACAAGATTTATTGAATGCATGCTTGTAATACATGCAACAAAGTAATAAAAATTATCCTTTATCTACGCAAACCACAATGTCACAACTAGACGGCCAAAGGACAGAAAACACACAAATAATGCAGCACAAAACACTGTACACTGAAGAAAATAAATGAGCTTAATTTCAATACATTCAATTGAAATAATTTATAACACTAAAATTTAACCTGAAATGATATTTGATTTCCAAATGAAATCATACATTACCTGAGCAGATAGATTCTGAACCAGTAGCTTATGATCAAAAGGAAGATGAACACTGGCCCTAATTCCAACGACAGTTATGGGCAACTCCCCTGCATTTCATGCAAGCAAGAAAATAAACTTATCCCAGTGCAAAGAAGCACATAGCATGAAACACACGCACGCACACATTCAAATGATGTATTTTGATCGAGAAGTAGAAGGAGCACGATCAAGAGATATTAGAACAACATCACAATCTCATTATAAAATATGCCAGTAACAGTTAAATTACCATCATTTCTCACTCCAACTAGTAGTTCAGTCTCTTCTCCAGCATTCACCACTGTAATAAATAAATAAACACAGAACACATTCATCTCCCAAATCCATTTAAAAATCAACAATTATCTTCACAGATGAAAGCGATATCAATAAAGCTCTTACAACGTGCACTGTTTTTTGGGAAAACACACACTACATCAACCCCTAGAGCTTGGCTAAAATTCTCATCACCAAAATCCTGTGCGTTCTCCCCGACAATCCCAAGATCACTGACTTCTTCCACAGTCCCTGCGACTTCAGCATCTGAATCTGACTGACTCCTAGCAACTATACAAACAGCAAAAGAAAAAAAAATCAAAACAAAAACAGGCTAGATTGACAAACACGTGTGGATTAAAATCCAAAGCAACAAAAAATCCCATTCAATCCAATTCCAGCGAAACCTGACATAAATTTCTATTACTTATTAGCTATGGAAAGTGCATTTTTCTCACTTTCATTCAACCGAAAATAATCAAGGCAGGTCCAATTTTGCATTCAGAAAGCAGCACAACCACCTCTGACAACTTTTCTCAAACTTTTTAATCAACAAAGCAAAAAATCAAGTCAAACTTCACTAAGAAAGCAAATCTAATAAAAAAATAAATCAATAACGACGAGCTACAACAGAAACCTAAGAAAACGGGCGCCTGCATTACAATCGAAATGTCAATAAAATCAGATAGATCTCAATTCAATAGATCATCGCTATGAAAACGAACCGTTAAGCAGCATGAGAATTCCATTTCAGACAAATAAAATGAAAAAAAAGTGTGAATTCGCAAACAGACCAAAGAAAAACAAGTAAGAGTTTTGCATGTGTGTGGGGCTCTGGATCTAGGAATTGAGAGGAGGAGAAAGTGAGATTACCTTGAAGGAGAGGAGAAACGAGGAGGAGGAGAGCGAAAAAGAAAAACCTGAGATTCTCCATAGTTAACGCCTTGTTTGGATTCTTAGCTTGATTGATTTAAATTATTGCTGGTGTTGTTTTTATTTATTTTCTATTTCAGTATATAGTGTTTCAGCTTGTTTGTTTTTATTGGAACTCAAGCAGCAGAGAACAAACCACCTTGGTTATCGACTCTCTAAGATGATCATGAAATGGGGCGTACCGCGTACGTACTTGTTTCTGATTGATGAATCAATTGAGAATGTGGACATACGCTGTCGTTTCGACGTGTGACATTGCATTTTTACCCCCAGTTTTCTTCTTCGTTTGGATTTTATGCCATATTTGTATAGCCTGGTTTTGTATTTTTTTTCTTTTATTCATAAAATAAAACTAAGAATTATTACCACTTCTACATTACAATTATATAAAAACAGATAGTACACATGTATTTTTCACTAAGAGACAATCGCCCTGTGAAGTTTTTTCTGTATTCTCATACCTTTTTTATGAATATTCAATAAAAATAAAATATCTAATTTTTTTATTGTAAGTTTTTTATATAATTTTCTCAAATCATTGCATATACCATAAAAAATTTTATTTTTTTTATTAAGAGTTAATTTTACAAGTTCTTATATATATACATATAAAACATGATATGAATAAAAAGAAACAGTAAAAAAAACAGGTTTTTACTTGAGAAACTTTTAGCGAAAAATTATAAGAAAGAAACCATTTATCCGATACAATTATATCTTAAAAGTTTTTTGGAAAAAAAAATATTTTTAATATCAAAAACCACCTTTTTATGGCTTAATGAACATCCCTTAATTTATACAATTTTTTTCTACTTTTTAATAAAAAAGAAATTAAAATTGGATAAACACTATCTATTATTTGAGATGAAACCCACAAACTAAATTTTTAATCGCCTGAGATCTGCGTTTTGAAATTTTGAAAGAGACGATCTCTGGTACACACCAGGATCTACTTGGATTTGCCTCTTGTATTGTAATAATGGAAGGAAATTATACCAATCCTAACCCCTTTTTTTAACACAACAACAATCCCAAGTCCTAACGTCATGTTACTGCAATTCTTTATTCTCTCCTTCAAACGAGATTTCAGCCAGCTATTTTTTTACTTCTTCGGAATTCATGGAGCAGGAAAATACTAACCATATTTATGAAAACTAAAAACAATAATAAATTCATGACTACATGTTGCAACTCCACACACTGGCTTCCAAAAATTAAACGAGAACTGCCACAGTGAAGTATTAAATATCTAACTCCAAATCTCAACTTACACAGCAGGTACTAAAGTTCAGCCCAAGAATTTGATAATAACTTCCACTTCTCCTTTCGAAAACAAACTTTGGAAAAATGGCAGCAGCCATGTTAGGCTATCCTATCAATCCCCGTGGATGGTGTAACGCTCCCACTTCTTTGTCGGATCATATATCTGCCACAACCACAAACGAAAATGGTAAGAACTTGAGGTGAAAACTGATCCTTAAACCTGACCCTGGCTCCACCACATTAGTGGCAGCTATCCCACAAACACCGTACAGAATGTGAAACATGAGTGCGGAAACAAAACATGCATACAAGTTATGTGCACATGCGCACAAATATAGAGAGAGAGATAGATGAAGAGAGCACCTCCCATCTCGAAGCAGGAAAGATGTGTTTGTTCTTTTCATACCAGTGCCTCTCAACAACTTTACCAGCATGGGACTGTTCAAGAACAAAGACCAAATAAGCATGGTAGTTTAAGCAAGTATGTTTAGACAACATAATCAGGCGCATTATAAAGGGGGAAATCAATATAGAAACAACAAAAAGATGGTATCAAGAAAGACATACCTCATCCTTCTCTATGGTTGCATCAGCAATTGTTCGCACATCCTCGTGCACGTCAAAGTGGAAGAGCTGGTCAAAGTAAAGGAATAAAACATAATAATTCAAATTAAGTTCGTGAAATAAACTACTTTATAACACTAGACGCAAGCTCGACTTAGCTCAAGCTCTCCAGTTATGAGAAATTATACTAAGAAGAACTGGCAGTTCTTTTTTGAAAGCACCAACAATCTTAGTAAAAGAATCTTGGTTTGCAAGAAAAATGTGATTGGGTAGGCCAGGACCAACGTGCTTGCAGCACTTTCCCTGTTAGGTTTTTGTTAATGAAAAGAACAATTTCCAAAACCAACCATTAACTTAGTTTTTCAATTCTTATACGGTTCAAGTCAATACAAAAATAAGAAGGCAGGGAAAATATCAGTAATCAGATTGTCTAAATAGTCACCATGTCTAATTCTTCATTTTTTTTCTTATTGGCTACTCGATGGATAGTTAGAGAGTGTGAAATTAGCCTTACCGGTCCACTTTTTCCCCTAGCTTTGTTAACGATCAACTCATAGAAACTGTGTTGCTGAAATTCCACAGCCACAAAAAATGTTTTAAATTTGTTAGCATGAATTCAAGATAGCAAGTGCAAAAATTGTAGTTGAAAGTTAAACTTAATAATTATCTCACATGAGGAATGATAAGATCCTCTTTCACATAAAGCAAATTCTCCACAGAAGTAGTCCTAATTTCTCTGAACTCTGGCGCAAGTTGTTGCTGAACTCCCCGAAGAAACTCTCCTATGGCATCACCTTTACGAACCTGAAAGATAAAACAGTAAGCCAACGATGAATTAATAAGAAAAAGGATAAGTAAAACATTTTACCAATACTGAGAAAAAGAAATTGAAAGCATGTCAAAAGATTGAAAAGTAAAGTGAAGTCAAACTAACCTGGATCACTCTTCTATGGCCTGCTCCATCCCAGTAGCTGTAAGTGATTTCAAGGGGCTCATCTGAAACATTAGAGAAAAATGATTTAGCACAAAGTGTGTTTCAATGGATCCATGTTAAATAGAAGAGGTTCAGGAAAATAATTACTTTGAATCTGTTCCTGTTCACGAAGCCACTGTTTCCGCAGCCTTTCACGCTCAGCCTGCTCCTCTGCCTCTCGCTCACTGAAACAGCATCCTCAGCACCCCTAAGTTATATGTTAGTTCCAAGTCCATGCAAAAGCCTTTCAAAGTAGAAGGTGCATGGAGGGACAGGGAGAGGTAGAAAGAGGGAAGGAGGGTGAGGGAAAAATATTACACCTGTCAGGCAAAAAGCTTGTTTCCACAGTGGGATCTTTTCCAAATTTCCCCCGCACTAAATTATTTGGCTCTGAGGTTTCTGCAGACAGCATTGATAAAAGTGAAGTGTTGAGGTTAAAACGTAAAAATTGTAGTACAGTTCCTATTGCTACTGAAAAGAAGGATACAAGTAAAATCAAACAAAGTTCATAGCAGCAGGGCAAAAAAAATTACAAAGTGAGTTCTGCATGGATAAGACAATCCAAATTTCTCACATACACATAAAAAACAATGGCTACTCTACTGCTCCAGAATATTATTATTCATGTTCACTCTTTCTAAAAATAAACACAGGACCACAATTTAAATGCCAGGAGCAAGCACTTTAAACATACACTGTGATTTGATCATGATGAAAATTCAATGTAAGCCTTTTCAACCCATCTAAACAACCTGATTCCTTAACAGCTACCAATAAAATATAAGGTGAACTGTATGCTAAAAGACCGATAATAGGACAATCAACAACCAGTTAGAAAGGCCGATGCAGTACAACTTGACTGCAAATGTCCATTACAGAATTAGAATATGCAGCAGTACAACTTGACTGCAAATGTCCATTACAGAATTAGAATGTGCAGCACTTCGATAGCGGACAATGCTCTAGTCGAAACAAAAGGCATTTTTTACCCAAAAATGAAGCCAACGCAAATCCAGATAATACACAAAGTAAATAGCTTACTACGCCAAATCATGTGATTTCTTACTGTTTTCAACATCCTCTTCGTCACTTCCATTCTCAAAATCATCCGCAAAAGACAACTTAGAACTCCCCTTAATCTTCCTCTTTTTACGCTTCTGCAACTGAAGATCCTCCTCCCTGGCAATACAAACATATCAATCTTCACTGACATTCATATTCAAAACCCAAAAAATAAAACAAAAACGCAGTAATCAAACTCACTCTTTCCGTAGCTTTTCTAGTTTCTCCTTCTCTTCTTCTTCAAACTTGGTCTGAATATTAACCCTCTGTATAAACCCACATCACAACAACAGCAACAACATTTCTCAAGCATCTCAACATTTTCATTAACATTAACAAAAGAGCGAAATTAAAAGGAAAAGAAAAGAAAATAATAAACGTTATTACCTTCTCCACGTACTGTTCTCTTGTAACCAAACCCACAGTTTCCTTCTTAAATGCAGTCTCAAGAATCTAAAAGAACAAATTAAACCCAGATAATCATCAAAACAAACATCATCGCTGTTAACTAACAATTATTCAGCTAGAAATGATTAAAACCCTAAGAAATGAGATTTGTTTTTCAGGAAACCCTAGAAATTTACCTCGGAGGTACTTGACCCGAATTGGAGGAGACCAGGCTGGCCGTTATCGGAGGCAGACTTGGTTTTGAGCTCTTGGATTTTAAGGCGTTCAGCTTCTCTCTGCTTCTGTAACCGCCGTATCCTCACGCCGTCTTGGGCCGTGCCCACGTACCCGTCTCCCATGCCCGACATCTTCGCTTTTCGGGTTCTGTTTCTCAAAATACGGGTTTTTTTTTGGTTGAGAGAGAGTAAGATTAATAAACCGCCAAGCGATTTGGAATTTATTTTACATAGGGAGGTGAGGGTGATATGGTAGGTGGTGGTTTAATGTAGAGTTATACAGGAGTAATTGTTACCGTTTGATCATATGACTTTTGCTTCAGTTAAAGAACCTTTGGTTTCGATTATTTTTTAAAGTACCAAAAGACGACGTGTCGTCTACTCAGACGAACCACGCGTACTGTGTGATCTATTAAAAAAAAACCCTTTGCAATGTCTCATCAGTCAAGCACTCAAGTCGCGGGTTGCTTTTGTGGTCCCCCATCTAACCATTTATTTTGTCAATGCAAAATCCGGTTAGATGTCGAGCCGGGCATGCGGGCTAAAAATACCTGCCCAGGCCTGTCCATTTTCAGTCGGGCCTAGACGGGTAGCACAACCCATGAACAGATCCAGTCAAGTGATTATCATTTAACTCTAATGAGTCTCATGTAAGGTTTATCATAAATTCATAGTACTTTGGAACAGCAGATAAGCTATTGATTATTTGGCGCTCTCTCAGAATCCACTAATGGATCCATTCACCGACTTCAATCCTCCTCCTGCTGTCCCGCGGCATGTGCCGTCGACTCACCCCGACCCGATATCTAGGTACTCTCTAAATAATCTTTATTCCAATTGACGAACTGTTGAAGCTGATTAACTAGGTTTTCTTTATTCAATTTGACGAACTGTTGAAGCTGGTTAACTAGGTTTTGTTTGTTTTTGCTTGTTAATTTTTGCTTAATTGGAATATGTGCAATTGTGTTTTCTTTACTGCATTTTTATTTTTCGTAGCGAGGCAGAGCTTAAAGATAGTGTAGCTGCTAGGAAAATTCAAAAGGCGGACCGTGAAAAATTGAGGAGGGATAGATTGAATGAGCATTTTGTTGAATTGGGGAATACCCTAGGTAAATACTCAATGCTTTTGTATATTGTTCCTATAATTTTAATGAAAGTAACATGTCTTTTTATTACCGGATTTATTAAGTCTGTGAGTAGATTAGACACTTATTTTTGCCAAGATTAGTGATTGGATGGATACTGTATTGATTGATTTTGCAATGTAAGAGTTGCGTTATGTTTCCAAGACTTAGGATGGGTTTGAATTATGCATGTTGATCCCTGTCGATTTGAGCCAGACCCATTTTCTTATACTGTTTTGGAAGAAAGCTACTGATAGCTACAAGTTCTGAATCCTTCGCTTTTATTTACTTGTGTACTAGTTGTTGAATGTATTGCTTGCTTGTATTATGAAGATTGAGGGGTTGAACCTGGCATAGTTGTTCACCTTGCTCGTCTCCTTTTTCTAATGAAAGCAAAATTTGATATTATAGATCACTTAAAGGGTCTTTTAAATTGTAGATAAAATGTTTGTTAATTGGTTTATGATATTGAAGCATCAGATGATTACAATCAGAATGGGTTGTTAGTGGTATGTGGTTGTGTCCGTGTGATCTCCATGTGGTGATTTTGATTACAGATCCTGATAGACCCAAAAATGACAAAGCAACCATTCTAGCTGACACAGTTCAGCTGCTGAAGGATTTGAATTCAAAAGTTGACAAACTCAAGGCTGAGCATGCTGCACTGAGTGAAGAGTCTCGTGAGGTAATCTTTTAATTTCTGTAGTTTTTTAGTCATGATGATGATTGGCATAGTATGCTTAATCTTGCAATGTTTCACTAACAGCTGACGCTAGAAAAAAATGACCTTAGAGAAGAGAAGGCATCTCTTAAATCAGATGTTGAGAATCTTAATATTCAGTGTCAGCAACAGCTCAGGGCTACATACCCATGGGCTGCCATGGATCACTCGGTTATGATGGCCCCACCTTCCTATCCGTTTCCCATGCCAGTGCCAATGCCTCCCGGACCAATTCCAATGCATCCGTCCATGCAGCCATACCCCTTTTATGGAAATCAGAATCCTGCAGTCATTCATAACCCTTGTTCAACTTTTGTTCCATACATAGCCCCTAATACCCTGTTTGATCAGCAGTCCGCCCAGCATGTTTCTTCTCTAGCACAGTCTGCTAGTCGATCCCACGTTTCAGTGAAACAGGATTCAAAGAATAAATCTTCAGGAGAGAGCAAGGTTGAGAAAAGCAAGGATTCTAATGATGTTACCACAGACCTGGAATTGAAGACTCCGGGATCCACATCAGATCAGGTAAATTGCAGCAGCCTTTCAGATTAGTTATGACTTCTGAGAGACACAAGGAATTGGAAACGTCTTAGACTTCATTATAGTAATTGTGTATTAATTAATATAATAATGTTTGCAGGACTTAACTTCAGTACAAAGAAAATCTAAAAAATCCATGGGGAAGGAAAGCAGTGTTACAAAAGAGAGTTCTTCAAGTAGATGTTCTTCTTCTCATAGTGTACAGGATAGTTCATCCAACAGTGTAGTTGGCAACACAAAGGTCGATGATCTAGACAAACGAGAGAATTGATGAGCACCGGGAGAGTTACGTCGTTTCCAACTTCTGCATATTCATCATCCATTTCCATTTGTGATTTATTATATGCAATCTGCTTTCTTCATTATTATTATTTTTTCATTTCACTGCCCTATATACTAGTTTCTAATCCCTTCTGTATCTAATTGTCTCTGTACTGAGTCATTTTTTTTTATTGAAGGCTGGATGCTTACGTTAATTGAAGAAACTTCCAGGGACGGTGGTTGGGATCATGTTTGCCACCTTTTGTTTTTAAGGACAAGAACAGTCCTTAAGTGCGGTTAAAACCAAATGTAAGTGCGAGACCTCATTGATTGTAAGGAAGGCAAGTTTGCATGGTGGTTCATCACCCACGTCTGTATGTAAACGACTGTCATAGGAAATTATTTAATGAAGTGACGTGTGGATATTTAAGGAAGTCAATATTCTGTGTAATGATTCCAGCCCAATTGTACGTACATAGCAAGTAAATAGTTAAGAACAACTTTTTAATGAAGTCCAGTAGGATGAACAATATAATGTAGGGAAGTTTGGATATCGATCTCAATATGCAAAGATATTTGGTTACTACCTCTGTTTTCATCTATTATACGTTTTGTATCGCACTTTTGCAACATTGACCGATTCCTGATGTGATTGTCCTTGGATTTCTGATATTCTTGCATTGTCATATGCACGCCTTTTGGCTTTGAACCAATGGAGTGGAGTGGTGACTAGGGCCTCAGCTAATGTTCTTGGCTTACTTGTATCTGTGATGCTCTAGTATTATAATCTAAGTAAAGGGCATTGGATAAGATGGACTGTCTGGGTTAGGGAGAATTGTAATGACATTTAATTATGGGCGGTGATACAAGCGCAGTGCTGGTGGTGCTGCAATCAGATTGCATGAGCAGACCAGAGACTTGAATGAAGAAAAAGATATTTGGGTTACCCTGTAAAAATCATGAAACACCTGGTTTCAACTCTGCAAAAAATAAATAGCCCCCAAGTACGGGCTAATTCATAGAAAGGAAAGGGTCCAGTAGTTTTCGAGTCGGGATACTGCGTTGCAAACGGGCCCGAGGACCGTAGTCTTTGTCGTCGAGTGCTGAAAAGGACTTCACTGTATGCTCACCTCAAATTTGCTGATATATCCTTACCATTCCCGAGGAGGAGATTTGCTTGTCACTATACTAATATTCGAAGTTTGGAATCCCACCTGGCCCTTTCAGAGATGAAGGTCTCGTACTAAACAAAAATCTGAAGCCCCAAATCTAAAATTGCTTTTATCGAAATTTAAAAATAAAAAATTTTGTTGCAAACTATTTTTTTTAATGTTTTTATAATTGTTTTAATATGATATTGTTAAAAATAAATTTTAAAAATTAAAAAAATATATATTATTTTCATAATTTTCATAAAAAATACTTTAAAAAATAACTTTTACAACCTTGCCAAAAATAATTCTGGTTCCACCATTGTCACTTTTCAAGTGCAATCAGGAGCGGCATATGTTGGCTTGTTAAAGGTTGGTAAGAATTTTTGGCAAAATTATAAATAATGTCTATTAAAATATTTAAGAAGGTTTTTTTTATGTATATATAACAAGTGAGGTCTTGACAATCTTTATTTTGTAATTGGATTCTTTTATTAAATGAGGGTAATTTTCAGTTCATAAAATATAATCAGCAAGTATACATTATCTATTTTTTTATTTTTTTTATTAAACAGAGTACTTGAATCGTTGCCCAAGTGGTTCTTAACCTACGACCGGTTCTGTTTGTTCGTGGTTAGTTGAAGTCGTTGTCTGATATCTATTTACTCAGTGGACCCCTTATCTTATCTTATTCATCTTTAATGTTGGAGAAGAATACACACTGACCGGATTAGATCTTTTTGCCATTAACGTACGGAAAAGAATGCTTGAGCTGAGGGAGTGGTGGGAATGACGCCTGGTTTGATATCTTCCATTTTGTCACTGCCAGTTATTACCAATGCTTGTTTAGGATTCTGTTTTCAGTTTGGACTTCTTTGTCAAGAAATTGCTTGAAGCAGAGACAAAAAAGGAGGCTAATGTGATCTCATTGTCTCAACCGTCACAACTGTTTTTCTTGGATTTCTACTGAAACTTCAACGAGGATAGGCTGGTTTCCCCCTTTTTTCCGCTAACATGACACCTCCAACAAGTGGCAGGACCTTCTTGGATTCCACCGCCCATGCTCGCTGCCACCTGAAATTCTAGTCACTCCTCCATACGATTTTAACCTATCAAGGGAAGGCCTGGTGTTTCCGGGTCCCCTTTACCGTCTCCTGAATTCACCATTCTGCTAGCAACATTTAATAAATATTAAAGGTTAGGTGAGTCACCTACTCAACAACCAACTTCAAAAATACTTTGATATTAGGATTATCTCACAATCTTGTCTCGTACCTCAGTAAGAAAATACTCTCTATCCTCACTATCTATATTTTTGTCTCCAGATAATAACTACAAAGTTTTTTTCAGTCTCGATGTTGAAAAAAACATAACTAAATGATTTTAATAAATTTTAAAATTTAAAATGTTTAGGATCAAGATTGATGTGTTGAAAGTAATTTAATTTATTCTTTATAATTAAAGTTTTTGATGACTTGATATAAAAAATTCAGATAATTGATAATCGATAGCAGGTGATGTCTGATAAGTTAGGTGATTAAGTTACAACAATAGCATGTGGTGCTTGGAAAACCAGGTGACTGAGAGTTGTGGTAATAGCAGATGGTATCTGACAAGTCAGGTGACAAATAGCTAGTACCTTCAAAAAGTATAATTTGATGAATATATGAATTTTTTGATGATAAAGTCGATAACTTTATAGAGAGAGAAAGTGCAATAATATTATAGAGATAGATGCTCTGAAAATACATATGCAGTGGGTAATAAAGAGATTGTAGACATTTGACTTGAATGGTTCATGATATATTTATGGTTCATGATATATTTATGGCTCATGAATCTTATTTTTCATGGGGAAGAAGGGCTAGAGTATTGTTTATTTTTTTATGATATTTTGAGTTGTATTATACTCAAAATAATATGTATTAGATCAATATAAAATATTGAGAGACCTGTGTTGGATTCCGAAAAAATTCATGACGAGTTTTGAGCTTGAGGCGTGCTTCCGAACCTATAACAGTGTTGGGTGCGCTCCTGGCATGGGCTCAACCTCTCAGGCTTTTTGCTTGCTCGAGTCCATACCATCTAGGGAGTTGAGCTTAGGTTGCCACGTTTTAGCTTTTATATTATACTATGGGCTCGAAATATCAAGCCCGAACCAATAATTATTATTAGTAAATCTATTTTAATATAATTTTTTGAATTTATTTTGGAGGATTTTTGTATCCATTTTATTTTATTTTATTTGTATCCATCATATTCAAACTCTTGCATGCATCTATTGAATCTCAAGACTGGCTTAATAAGAGGAAAAAAAAAACCTTAAGACTGGTTTGTGTATGTGTGTGGTATAATCATGGATGAAATATTCATGTGTACGGTCCCAAAGGCCTTCACCACAGATTCTCATTTAGACCCACCGCGTTTTATCCATTGCATATCCTTTCCTTTTCTCCGTCAAACCACGTGGCAGTAGGAAAGACGCTCAGTGGCGAAGAGTAAACGAATATCATATACGACTGGTGAAGGTAATAAACGACGTCGCTATGGCTGCTAATGATATTGACTACTGACACGCAGTAGACTCGTAGTCGTTTCTTAAAAGTTTCTTACCTGGCCAAAAATGTCTTCTCAGGGACACCTCCACATGTAAAAAGCTTCGATTTTTTTTTTCTGTTATGGTTAGCTTGAATCCTTAACCCCGCGCACTCCAAGCGCGTGAAACATTTTTTTTTTTAAAATCATTACTACTTCAATTACTTATCAAATTCTGCTGGGTTTAACATTGTTATCCAAATGTTTTTCTGAAAAGTTTTATTTTTTAATTTAAATTATTTTTTTATTTTTTAAAATTTTTGGATGTGTGGAAGTCAACTACACCCTCAAAAAATTAAAAAATATATTTTTAAATATTACATTTTAAAAAACAACTTCATTAATAATACTTTTCAAAAAAAAAAAAAAAAATCTTGATGATAGCATATTCTAATTCTTTTTTTTCTTTAATGCAGTGATAAAATTCAAATCAAATTACTATAACAAGGTTAAATTAAGATTTCAAGAAGGAAAATATCTATTAAAATAAAACTAAATATACTCATAATAAAAGATAAATATTATTTATTTGAAAATATTGAGGGATGATGCTGATCCACTAATTTATAATATCTCTTTACAAAATTAAATTTAATGTATTTTGAAACAATCATCAATAAAAAAAATAGTAAAAATCAACTTATCCAACATGTCTCACCAATAAAGGAGGTGTTCGGAACAACAGTAAAAATTACTTTTTAAAATATATTTTTGTTTTAAAATATATTAAATAATATATTTTTTTATTATTTTAAAATTTATTTTTAATATTAACATATTAAAATAATAAAAAACAAAATTTTTAAAAACCAAGCGCTCTCAACCACCGTAAAATACAGTTAAAACAATCGAGAAGGATAACAATAAGAAAGGAAAAGAAAAGGTATAAAACCCGCACGCTCTGGAAAGTCGCGTGCAACGAACAACTATCCACCTCACACCTCACAACAAACGATAAACCCACGAACACAAAAAAGCATAAACACAACAACCACAGCTTCAAACCCGCCTGCTTGCCTCTTTCTCCTCCCATCCGCTCTATCACTCCCAGCAAACAGTTACAGAACGGATTTTCTTTAAAAAAAAAACAATCCAAAAAGCTTGACTTTAGCAGCCATGGCAATGCTCTCCACCTCACTTTCCGGTCCAAAATCTGCCACTTCGTATTGCGCGCCTGAGTTCTCCGGTCTTCGCCGTTTATGTCCAAACAGCAACAACAACAACAGCAACTCTCATTCCCAGTCTTTTCTTCGCTTCTGTTCTCCCCGAAAACCTCTTAAAAGCGTTGTTGCCATGGCTGGCACTGGAACGGTGCGTTTTTAACTTTTCTTTTTCCACATCTTGCTTCTTTACTCAATGCCTTTGTCTCCTCTGGATTTCGCTTCATTAACTATCAATAGTATTTATAACCTTTACTTTATTTATTTATTTATTCTTTTTTCATTTTTCGGTTGGTAGTAGGTGAGGTTACTGTATAGTCTTTGCTATATTGTTGTTTGAGAATAATAAAATCGAAGTTTTTTTTTTTATTATTAATCATGGAAATTTGACTGTTTAGCATAAAAGGAGTGTTGGTTCTCTATATGAAACTCTTGACTTTTTTATATACTTTCTTTTTTATAATCTTCCATTTTTTTTTTAGCATGATAGATTCTTCCACTTGATTATTGGTTAATTGATTTTCCTATTTCTCATGCTTGCAGTTCTTTGTTGGAGGAAATTGGAAATGTGTAAGTACTTCCCTTTTCTACTTTCTCGCTGATTTCTTGTTTTTATCTCTTTTTTCTCAACTTTCACCATTAATTCTTCTTATGGTCACTAATTAAATTGGAAATGCCCTTGCTTATTAAATAAGAAAAAAAGGGCACTGTTTAAATTCTCATGCCTTTGTTTGTAGTTTGGACATTGTTCTGCCAGTGTCTTTTATGCCATAAGATAAATAGGTACTGGATGACTTCTTAGATTTTTAATTTTTATTCTGATCCAGTTTTCGTCTTTGTTTCTGTATTCAGAATGGAACAAAAGAATCCATTACCAAGCTTGTTTCAGACTTGAACAGCACGAAGCTGGAGTCTGATGTTGGTGAGTTAATCTTTTCTTGTGTTTTAGGAATTTATCTGCTGTTTGCTATCAAGTCGGGCATTCATTTCTTATTGTTGTTTAGACTAACTTGTACCGTCAATGGACTCACATTTCAAGTTGTACCGTAGTTTTCAAACTTATTTAGACATGGGTTTTTGGTGGTGGTGAGTGTGCCCCTTTGTTCTTGGTAGGGAGGGGATCTCTATATCATGGAATCTATATAATGTTCTTTTATATTTTTTTTCAAGGCAAAAATTTAATCTAGCTGTTAAAAGGTTCTTAGGTTTTCATTTTTACTGTGAGTTGTGCAGATGTTGTTGTAGCACCTCCCTTTGTTTACATCGATCAGGTGAAGTCTTCCTTAACTGACAGAATTGAGATAGCAGCTCAAAACTCTTGGGTCAGTAAAGGTGGGGCTTTCACAGGAGAAATCAGGTCTGCTAGCCCCCTCCTCTCCCAATTATCACTTTGTTTGAATGGGGTGGCAACTGGTACTCAATTTGTTTAAAATACCAGAAACCAACTTTATCGTAAAAAAAACCTTTTTAGCGCTTTGTGTTTTACAAATTAAATGCATGGGTGATTAATGGCACTCTGCTCCATGATTTTTGGGCATGGTCGGACATCTCATCCAAGAGAAATTCTTTTTGAGTCCATCATTCATACATTCATTGTTTTAGGCTACATTCATCAAGTGCAAGTTAAGTTTAGCTCACTCACATCCCTGAGGTTTTCTTACCACAGTGCTAATACTGAATGGAGCAGGAATTATAAGCAATGGTTATTCTGTTCTATAGCTTAAACCTATATGAGGCTTCTATGCTATTGCTCTTCTCCCGGTGACTTCAAAATGATTCTTTAATTTATTTGCAGTGTGGAACAATTGAAAGATATTGGCTGCAAGTGGGTTATTCTTGGGCATTCTGAGCGTAGGCATGTAATTGGCGAAGACAATCAGGTGAAAATTTAAAGTACTTGGTTTTCCAGAGGTCGTAAGGGGATAATAATTCCTTTTGCTACTATGTGATATATGTAGAACCTCACAGAAATTTTGCTAACTTCAGTTTATAGGAAAGAAGGCAGCTTATGCCTTAAGCCAGGGTCTTGAGGTAATTGCTTGTATTGGTGAACTGCTAGAAGAAAGAGAAGCAGGGAAAACTTTTGATGTTTGTTATCAGCAACTGAAGGCATTTGCAGGTTATTGCTGATGTTTCTTTCTCTTGAAATAAGAGATGTTAGATTAAAATGTTACAACTATGTCCTAACATCAGTAGTGTCATTACCTACCTGTAGATGCTGTGCCCAGCTGGGATAATATTGTTATTGCATACGAACCTGTGTGGGCTATTGGTACTGGTGTAGTGGCCACACCTGTGCAGGCTCAGGAAGTGCATGTAGCTATCCGTGATTGGCTTAAAAACAATGTCTCGGCAGAAGTTGCATCAAAAACACGTATTATCTATGGAGGTACTTCACTTTGTCTATGTTGAAATTTTACCTGTCAGTTCTCTTGCTTAGATTATGGAAAATATGTATGAACTTGCAAATGAATAGGAATAAGGAGCTTTTCTTCTTCACCTTTTCCTACTAGACTATGGCAAAAGGGGGCAGTATCATAACCTGCAGGGTTGGATTGGCTATGTTGGTTCTAATTGGAGGCTAATCCATACCAATATTCAGTTGTGAACCATTGTCATAAAGTCATGTTAATGGTTTGGCTCACTGTTTGTCACCACTTATAAACTGTTACTTAGGTTTGAATGTATCAGTTCTTCTGATCTTCTCACAATAGCCTGCTTCTGTAGATCTTGTTCACTTGTGTTGCTCATAATCTAATTACAACTGAATTTCCTTTTCAGGATCTGTAAATGGAGGCAATTGTGCTGAACTTGCGAAGCAAGAAGATATTGATGGTTTCCTTGTTGGTGGTGCATCCTTGAAGGTATACTTCTGCCATTAACCATTTGCTTCAAAATTTAATTATCACAATGAAAAACCTGTCTTGCAGTCATTAAAGTACCTAGTACACTCTCCATCACATCGAATTTGGTAGGTATTTACAATGACACTGCGATTTTCCGTGATGCAGGGCCCCGAGTTTGCTACCATTGTCAATTCTGTAACATTCAAGAAAGTTGCTGCTTAATTCTATGAAGTTGAGTTGGTATTGGAAACATTAGCAAATAAAGAGCAAAAAAGGAGCTGCTTCAGTTTGAAGCTTACTGTAATCAACCCATGAGTTAGTCTTATTGAATGGAGTTTTGATGATTTATCCATTTTTTTTCCCAATCCTAAAAAGAAACAAGCCCCTTCGCGTTAGCTTTCATTTGAAAAGGCATAAAACATAAATCAGGTTGATGCTTGTGATCTCGATGAAGCCCCCTTCTTTATTTTTCGGTATAGTTTCGTCTTTTCGTGATTTCTTTTTGATGTGCGAAGTTGGCCTTGGAACTCAGATGCCAAATGCCGACCAGCATTTGCCATATGTGTCTGTCTTCGACTCAGCGGGTATAAAAAAGACAGATATGCTTGAAGACAGCAGGTATTTAACCAGTCAGCATGATCGGAACACGTGTTCATTACCTAGAACATATGCCCTGACTGTACATCACCTGTATATCAAAAACTGCTTAAATGAATTTTATTGGGAAAGCTGTTCAGTTTTTAAATTTATTTTTTAAAAATCACCAGAGACATGATTATAACTTTAGAATCATGGGAGTTGAGTTCAAGCTAGCCTGACATCTTAATAATAATAATAAATAATAATAATAAAAAAACTGCTGAAATGGCTACAGCACTACACAACGCTCGTGTTCCTTGTACTAATGTAGTTAGACCTTGGAAGAAGAAGAAATTGAAAAGCAAACTGTTGGGCTGGCATTAATCCAGAATCCAGTACATGTGATTAATTTATATAATAAGCTTCACTAATTTATATATTCTTGGATGCTTATTCTACGGTTCTAGCCCAAGTAAAGAACGTGAAAACTTGTTTCCTTGTTTAAATTATCGTTTTCTGGGTTCAAACCCAAGTAATGAAAGTGCAATTTTTTCCTTCGTGGAGGCATTAGCCTGGCAGAATAATATTAGGTGTACTTAATAGAGTTTTTCACTTAATTCTCTTACTCGTGTTCGCTGGAGAAATCTTTAAAATCACGACGGGGTAGAGAATTAATTAACCATTAATGTGGTATTATCATTGTTCACTGATGTGGAAAAAATATATATAAAAACGTCTTCTTTGTTTAAAACCATCTATGAATTATAGACTAACGAGGGAAAAATATATAAAAAAGGGCGAGCACTGATAATTTTATAAGAAAAATGTAGTCGAAAAAGAAAAATCAACATCAGGCTTTATTGGTGCTGTGACTATCTTGGAAGGCGGGACCAATGGAGGAATAAATATATTCAACATCAGCTCTTATGGTCATAGCATAATTATCCTGGCTGGTTACTTTTAGAATAAAAAAGTAGCTGAGCATGCACTGTCTTGCTAGCAAAGTCGTCAGGGAGAAGAGGTTCCTTCCCCTCCAGAACACAAACCAGGAATCGAGAAGAGGAGATTACAAAGCCCATGGCAGGTCTCATCAAAGCTTTTGCTGCGACTCTTGTTTTATGCCTACTTACCAGAGGTAAGAAAGCTATCTTTTTTGTCTCCATAATCCATCTTTTCCTGCTCAAATACATGCTTCTCTCTCTTTTTTATTATCAATTTCTTTTTAAAAAAGGAATACAACTCGGCTGTGTTATGAACACATGCTGTTCTTTGGTAAATCTACGAGCTGATTTCATGATTTCTTGGAAAAGGGCGATGTTCTCTCTCTTGCTATAGTTTTTTTTTATTTTTGGTCAAGTGATAGAATTTAAATATAAGTTTTTTTCTTTTTTTGCCCTTTTTGGTATCGGTAATTGCTATATAACAATTTGAAACTATGAAATCAATCATGAACATTTTTCCTCGAGATCAAAGGTGAATATGCTTCAATGATTGGATTCTAAGCATGTCCAAGACCAATTAGATTTATTATGGATGTAAATAATTTATATGTGATCTCACTTTATAATTTAGTAAATATAGATAATAAGATATAGTTTGATTAATATTATCTTAAAAGAAATAAAAGGACCAAGTCACTTGTCTTTGAATTTTAAAACAACAAAAATTCACTCTAAAATAAATATTTATTTTATATCTTTATCTCCGTCTTTCATTAATATATTTGCCTCTCTCTCCTGGATCACTAATAAAATACAATTATATTATAGTACTACAGTATCATCATGTAGTCTATCAAAAAATATAATCCTGATTTCAGATTGAAGAATCTTGTTTCTGGTTATTTATGGTGTGTTTCACATTGTAGTCAAAATACAATTCGCCTAAAATTTGATTTTTTTTACTTAAAATTATTATTTTTTAATATTTTTAAATTGTTTTGATTTGCTGACACGAAAAGTAAATTTTAAAAAATATAAAATATATATTATTTTAATACATTTCTAAACAAAAATAAAAACACTAATCCAAAAAATCAATCTTGGTTCCAGAGTTTCTATTCCTTCTGTATCTAAAGCAATCTTATTATGGTGCTATATCATCATCTCGTCCAAAAAATCTAATCCCACAGAAGAATCTCAAAACCCATCTCACTTGTTGATTGATCAAATCAGTTGGGTCCATATAGATTATGATTACATGAGTTTAGTTGGGGGGCTTGTTTTTCTTGGAACTGTCTTGCAAATTGGCATTGCTCTTCAATTGTGAGGTGGTTTGAAGAAAACATCTTATTTTTGGTTTCCAATGTTGCTGTAATGAAAATACAGGATCATGTGATTGCTCATTGAACAACATCACCATTGGGACAGTCCGAAGTGGGAGAGAAATAAGTGGTCAGGCAGATTGGAACGTGACAGTGGTAAACAACTGCCAATGTGCTCAAAGCCAAATACAGTTGTCTTGCATGGGGTTTCAAACAGTGGAAAATATTGACCCATCAATCCTTTCGAAGCAAGGTGATACCTGCCTGCTCATCAATGGCAGTTCCCTGGAGGCATCAGCTTCTGTCAACTTCTCCTATGCTTGGGATCCTCCTTTTCTGTTGTTGCCACTGGGCTCTGTTATCCATGGCTGTTAACCTTGGAGTATCCTTTTCGCTTTCATTTTTTTATAACTACACAATCTCCTCAATGAAAAAGGGATTTTAATGTGGTTATTATATATTTGATGTTCTTCATGTTGTGCATGACTGTCGCCTACAACATTTTCGAATTTCGACCTAGCCCAGAATGGTGGTCTGAAGTTTCTAGACAGGTCCATGGGCCCTTTCTTCCGTGTAGAAATTGCAATCACATTTTCTTCTTTAAGGTGGTTCAAAACCTTTTTTATCAAACACTTGAGTGCGCAGGACCAAAGAAGAAGTTCTTTGAGGATTCTACACTCAAAGCACAAAATTCCATAGCCAACTTTGATATTAAAGCAAACAAAGCCCGTCACCCCCTTGCATCAACAAGATTCTTTACTGAATTGCTTGAATTTAGAGATAAGAGAGAGGAAAAAAAAAAAAAAAAACAAGAAGAGATGGAGTGGTTCTATCCTAAGAGAAGGGGTCCTGAGTGGAAACAAGGGTGGACAGGCCAGACCATGGGCTCAGTGTCTTCTCCACCACTCCCATTGCTAGCTATTTTTGGCATTGTCATTTCCCTGTTATGGCTCTCCCATTACACGGGCTATAAGGCTCAGTTGCACCACTCTGCAATCAACCTCCAAATATTCCTTGTCTTGCTGCCTATCCTCCTGATTTTATTCATGGCTTCATATTCTACTAATTGGTTGCTCTACTATCGGCTCAGAAGTTCACAGCATGATTCAGATCCACGTTCCTCAGGCTCCTTTCCTTGGGGTATTGCCATTTTTGTGGTGGTGCTTTTAATGTTGCTCTCTTATCGATCTACATTTCATTCCAAGTGGTTTGGACCTCTTCAGGGGTCAGATTAATTTGTTTTATTAGTATAAATCAGCGAAAAGATAAAGACAAACTCTGCTTAATGTTTGTTAATTACAACGTTAAAGATATACGGGTGTGCATATCTTAGCTTATAATCATCGAATCTTTTGAGTTTCTTTGTCAAGCAATCCTGTCTTTTTTTTTTGGCAACAAGCTTTGTATTATACGGTTTTTGCTTACTGTTGTGAGCAAAATGTTCAATGCATCTCTGAAGTCCAACTCAATCAAAATCAACAGTCTGGTCAGGATTACTGTTTGTTCCTCTGGTTTAAAAAGGGCGGCAGCAACTGAATCACCGGCATGCTCAACACTTCACTTCTCTGCCATGCCCGCGACCGTTCATTGCAACATTTGGTATGGACAAACACACGAAAACAAGTCTATGTCGGCGAGGCCAAGATGACTTCTGTAGCATGGGAAAGGGTAAATCTGTAAGATTTGAATATGAAGAATCGCAGACAAACACCAATCATTATATTCAATTATGCTTTACGTGTGTTCCCATATGAAAGGGGGTTGAATGAATCAAAGTCCTTTCAAAGCCCTAGCCTTCAGGCTTAGGATAAGAGAAGACGCCTTATGGCCATTCAATCAAAACTGATAAGGCCAAGAAACTGTCACTGCAGAGCTAGACCCCACAAGCATGTTTGATGATTTTTTCTTGCAAAAGGCTTGATTAACATCGGACCAAGAAGGCAGTTGTAGGATTGGATGATTAAATAAACAATTGATGTTTGTCACAAATGAAGAACTGTTATTCCACCACCCAATCACAACTAACAAAATTTAAAAGAATATAAATATGGTGTGCTTCTTCATCGATCAAACTTGCTTTTTTTGTTTATACTTTAATAATTTATTGAGAGATAACTGGGGTATAAATGTGTTTTAAACCAATCCTACCCCTGGTTTGATATCTTAACATGTCCCAGAACTCCTTTGTGAATTGTCTATCACCTTCTGCTAGTTGATCTTTTGAATAAAATGGGGGGATTGATTCTCTTAAGACAAGACTACTGAGTTGATACATGAAGTCGGCCTGCTGTAATCACACTATTACTGCATTTAGTTAAATAGTGAGAGATATTAAACAAGTGCTGCTTTTAGCTAGCCATTTGGGTATAGACAGTGACATCTGCAAATGGATTGGATCCTCATAGAGTGCGTAACTTCTGGAACTCATGAATATTCAGTGGACATAGAATTACATTGATCTTGACTCCTTGCTTGGCAGATTACTTTATTATTTGTTCTATGAGGTGATGATTTCTGAGAACAAGACAAATTTGACTGATGCCCACTTGACTTTAGATTCAGGTGAGTGTCTTGAGAGATAACTTGTCTTTTGTAAGTTACTACTAGTCTTAATCAATCAAGCAAAGTTAATATCCGCATTAAAATAAACCGAGAAAACAAAACTTATCTTCAAGGTTTCTGCTGAGGTCCTAGGAGAGTTTATGCGAGAAAAGGAAACTCATTTCAATTTTCAAGTGAAGTTTACCTTTTGAGCCAGGACAAGTACAGTTCTATAACTTACTTCCCCAGCAAACTGAAACTCCATTTTCTCAGCATCCAAACAGAAATATACTGTAGGCAGAGTGGCTTTAGATCATTTTAATCAAGATTCTAACTCGAGCTAAATAAAGAGCGTATACAAATTTGACATAGCACAAATAAGCTACTGAAGAAAAGACAACTTCATTAGCATCTGATCCACCAAAGAAAAATCCAACAAGACATGAATACTCAAACCACCAATCACATATCTTAATGCACACACACATATATACATATAAACACAAACACATACACACATAACGGTTACATATATTACTCTATTTCAAACTCTAAACTGTCTTTCAAACATAAACCAAGTTACCAAAGCGATGGAACAAAACTATTCTTAAATCTATACTAACTAGTACAGCATCAAAAAAGCCAGCTGTCAAGAAAGGTAGATTGAAACCGCACCAAAACAAGAAGCAATACAATGAAAGCAGCCACACCCCATGGAGAGCTCCCTTCTGATGGCTGCTGGTTTGCTCTCCGGCTCCTGTCCCACGGTGTCATGAACCAACGGACTATGGCTATTAGCACTAATGGTACAACCACGATGAGCCAACTCCCTTCTTTCTCAGCAGTCTCCACAATGTCTTCATGGTGCAAGTACCAAGATATCCAGAAAAAGAATGATATCACTGCAAAGATGAAGAGAACTGGATATGGTAGAGGATTTAGAGTGAAAGCATCATGGATGATGTCACTTCTTCTCCTGTTGTCGTACATCGCTGCTTTCTTGTCCTTGGTATGGATATGTTTACAAAAGTTATATTTATAGCAAAGAAACTGTCTGATAGTTGTATTGGGACTTTCCGAGCCGCTGATGTGCGCTGATTTGATGGATTTGACAATTGGTTAAATGATCAAGTGGTGCTGATTTTATATTTTAAAAAGTCCAGTGTGTGTTAACTTTTGTTTTTATTTTTGTGTTTTTTTTTAAATATATATATTTTAAGATTTTTTGAATTACTTTAATATATTTTCAAAAAGATATTTTTTAAAATTACCACGTATTCAATTCATGTCGGCAGTAGAAATATCATCAAAGCATGAAGCATAATGCACCCTCTTTGAGAAATTACATTAAAGCCCTCTTAACAAATGACACGCTACTCATCCAATAGGCATGGTGATCAAACTATAATGAATGATTTTTTTTTTAAATATTAAAACGATAATATATTAAATAATATTTTTTAAAAAATAAATATTAAAATATTAATACATTAATTGATTAAAATTAATTATATTTAACTCGTGAAATTCTTGATCTGGGTATAGAATTTAAATGGAAACAAATTAAAAACTCAAATCAACTAAATATTAAAAAATTAAAATAAAAAAAATTAATTTTTAAAAAAATAGTGCAAGCGAACATAGTACAATGACAGATCAATATTTCTAAAGAAGAAAGAAATATTTAAATTCTAGATAATTAACTTAACTAAATCCATTACGTCGGGTTAATTAAATAATAAAATAATAATAATAATAATAAATGATAAATAAAAAAAACTAAGATAAATTATATTATTTTTAAAATTAATAAAAAAATATATAAAAACTAAAAAAAAAATTCAATATTCAAATAAATTAAATAATAAAAGATAAAACTAAAAAAACATAATTTTTTTTTTAAAAACAAATAATCTCTTACCTCAAGCTAAGTTGCAGGCTAAATATATATTTTTTAACCTTAAAAGAATATTAAAATAAATAAAAGGAGCAAGCATACACACCAGGTCTCAGAGCTTCATCTATCTCCCTGAACATCAATTGAAAAGCAAATTGCTCTTGTTAAGGCTGCATGAAACTACATTTTAAATTTGAAATGAAACTGCATATATCAGAACAATGATAGCTGTGCTTAAAAATTGCAAGGAACAAGCACATTTTACCCCCTCTTGAACTCCCCTCGAAGAATAACCTTTTCTGACTGAAAAATCAACACCCACCATCTCCAAACAGCCAAGAAGAACACGCTCAGATTCTTGAAGTAGAGCAATGCACCGTTCCGAGTCACTGGATTAAAAAAATTATCAACATGATTACATGTAACAATTAACTTGAGATAAAACAATACCAAAAAGGATAATATATGCGGATTGTATGATCGAGCAGAGACAACTATAACGTAGCATAGAGACACATTCTGAACCAAAGCACTGTCTACAATTGGTTGTTTTAGCATGTGTTTAGGTGTGATCAGGAAGAAGAAAAAAAACAAAACACTAACTATCAAAGTAGGATATGCGAATACTGTCATTTTTACTTCTTTTTTATGAGTATATATGCATGTCGAGTCTGGCCTGATGATAACAAATCTATCTGCAACATTTACAAACATAGTAATCAGGTTCTTCAGAGATTGAGCTAAACATCATCGTGTATAATAATCGGCAGCATACAGTGTATAACTCCACAGAGAATTGTTGATCTGCGACAAAGGAATTCATGCCTGCCACAGGATTATAATCTTGGTTGTCCGAGAACAAGGAATTAGATAAAGCTGGATCTTCAGAAATTCTCAGTTGATCAAAATCTTGAAAAAGTGCCGCTGGTATACGTAAAGACTGTGCCACATGCCTGGAATCCAATTGA
>Ga0307518_10000403_pt1 | contig 33266 bp, 27 predicted proteins | sample 25_EM_MG_FD_203889 | JGI IMG/M metagenome (GOLD analysis project Ga0307518, IMG submission 203889) | Populus trichocarpa ectomycorrhiza microbial communities from riparian zone in the Pacific Northwest, United States - 25_EM | ecosystem: Host-associated > Plants > Roots > Unclassified | place... | reverse complement strand
ATGACGGAGCGAGCCATCCTGCCCTGGTCCGACATCGAGCTGCCCGAAGGTCTGAGCGCGCGGCTCTACGACGGCATGGGCCCGCTGCCGGACGCGGGCCTCGAGGACGTCGAGGTCTACGTGCTGCCGTACGACACCGGCACCGAGCCGATGAAGCTGATCGACCGGCTTCCTTCGCTGAAGCTCGTGCAGTCGTTGTCCGCCGGGGTGGAGAAGCTGATCCCGCTGGTACCGGCGGGAGTGAAGCTGGCCAACGGCCGCGGCCTGCACGACCTCAGCGTGGCCGAGCACGCGCTGGCGCTGATCCACGCTTCGCAGCGGGATCTGCCGCGCTGGTTCGCGCAGCAGGCGAAGGCGTCGTGGGAGCGCGAGCACACGCGTTCGCTGGCCGACAGCCGGGTGCTGCTGGTCGGCCACGGCTCGATCGGCCAGGCCATCGAGCGGCAGCTGGTCGCGGCCGAGGCGATCGTGACCAGGGTGGCGAGCACGGCCCGGCCCACGGAGCGGGTGCACGGCGTCGGCGAACTGGCCGGGCTGCTGCCGTCCGCCGACATCGTGGTCCTGATCCTGCCCGAAACGCCCGCGACCATGGGTCTGTTCGGTGCCGCGGAGCTCGCCGCGCTGCCGGACGGCGCCCTGGTGGTGAACGTCGGGCGCGGCTCGGCGATCGACACCGCGGCGCTCACGGCCGAGACCGTCTCCGGGCGGTTGCGCGCCGCGCTGGACGTCGTCGATCCGGAACCGCTGCCCGCCGGGCATCCGCTGTGGAGCTCGCCGGGCGTGATCATCACACCGCATATCGCGGGCGGTTCGGCGTCGTTCTACCCGCGCGCGAAGCGGCTGGTCGGTGAGCAGTTGCGCCGGTACGTCGCCGGGGAGGAGCCGCTGAACCTCGTGAGTGTTAAGGACGGTTAGAACCGTCCGCGCCACTCACGAGCCGGGCTGCTGCCGCGCGTGCGTTGCCTGCCCAGCCGGAGGCGTTGCGAAAGCCACTTTCGCAACGTTGAAGGTTGCGAAAGCGGCTTTCGCAACGTGATCAGTGCCCGATGCGCCCAATCTGGGGCTCCTCTCGTGAGTGGCGAGGACGGTTAGAACCGTCCTCGCCACTCACGAGCCGAGCGGTTACTGCCAGTGGGTCCGGTAAGCGAGCCACTCCCGCATGGCCCCGGCGAGACGGCGCTGCGCCGCGCGCACACCGGTCGTCGCGGGCGGTTCCGGTAACCGGCACGCGCGTTCGGCGTGCCCGGCCAGTGCGACACCGAAAGCGGTGACCGCCCAGACCGGGACGCCGGTCAGCACCGGGCGGCGCCGGAGCAGCCGGTCGACATCGGCGGGTTCGTGCCCGGCGTCAAGCAGGTACGGGACGAGCGCGACCAGATCGAGCCAGCCCGCTCCCCTCGCCGGGTAGCGCCAGTTGGTGACGAGCACCCGGCCCGGTCCGGTCCGCACCAGGTATTCGGGCTGGATGTCGTTGTGCAGCAACGTGTCCCCGGCCGACCAGGGATGCCACGACGTCTCCAGCTGGACGAGCCGGTCGAGATTGCGGACGGCCCATCCGTCGAGGTCGCCGGGGCGTTCCTTCGCGAGTTCGTGCCAGCCGCGCAGGAGCGGGCCGAGATCGTCGAGCGCGTCCGGCACGTCGGGCAGCGGGCACGGCGTGAGCGTGCGCCCGAGCGCGCCGAAGGTGGCCAGCACCGCGGAGAGGTCCGGCGATCCCGGGCGCAGGTTCGGCCTGGTGCCGTCGAAGTCGGCGAACACGAGCACCAGCCATTCGCCGTCCACAAAGGACAGCAGCTTCGGCGTGGGTGCCTCCGGCGGTAGCCGCCGCGCGATGGCGGCCTCCGTCCGGTAGCCGCCCGCGCGCGGGCTGCCCGCCGGGATCGCCTTCAGGAAGACCCAGCGACGACCGCGTTCGAGTTCGAGCCGCGCCGAGACACCGCCGTCGAATTCCGGGGTCTGCCACAACGAACGACGGACCATCGACCCGAGCTCACGCTCGACGGCGTCACGCGTCGCCGAAGGAAGGTCGTGCCAGCCGAGGCGTGCGGAAACCGGCAACGCCCTACCACCCCCAGCGATCTCTCCGAGAAGATCGACTGTACCGAAATCCACCCTTTCGGGTGACAACCGGTCAGGTCGGAACGGGTTTCACGTACCCGGCCCAGCGCTGGAACTCGCTGAACCCGACACGCTCGTAAACCCCGAGAGCGCGGTGGTTGTTGTCCTGGTCGACGTTGAGCGAGGCCCGCTGGAAACCCTTGGCCTTCGCCTGGACGAGCGTGTGCCCGAGCAGCGCGCCCGCGATGCCGCGCCCGCGAAGGCTCGCGTCGGTCGCGACGTGGCTGACGTACAGATCCTTCACGCCCGTGGCGGCCTCGTCGGAGGCGAAGTACGCGCTCAGCACCATCGCGACCACCCTGTCCCTCTCCGGGCTCAGCAGGAGGAACGACAGGTCCGGCTGGAAGTCCTTCCCGCCGACCACCAGATGCCGCCAAGCCTCCGGCGACTGCTCGGTGCTCCCCCAGTGATCCGCGAAGGTCTCGTTGCGGGACCTCAGCGTGAAGGCCTCGTACTTCTCCTCGTACGCGACGAGCGGGAACTCCTCGGGCAGCGGTTTCGCCGGCGGGATCGAGGCGAGGTCGGCACGCATGTCGACGAACCACCGGGCGTGCTCGAACCCCGCGTCCACGAGCACGCCGGTGAGCCAGCGCTGCTTGGTGTTGACCCCGGCGTGCAGTTCCAGCGGTACGTCCGGATGGGCCGTCGCGTGGAGCTTCTTGCCCGCCTCTTCGAACCAGCTCGTGAGGCGCGCGGCGATCGCGTCGTCGCGGTACTCGGGGTGGACGAGCGTCTCCGCCCGCATCATGTGCACCTGATCCGCCGCGTCACGTTTGCGGAGCAGGCCGTAGGCGACCAGCTTGTCGCCGTCCCACGCGCTGGTGGACGCCGTCGGCAGATGGACGGTCGGCGTCCCGATCTCTTCGGCGAGATCCTCCGCGCTGTAGTGCTCCTCGATCGGCTCGGCACGCTCCGCCTCGGCGAAGGTCTCGGCCAGTCGCGGCATGTCGTCCAGGGTCAGCGGGCGCCAGGTCAGGCTCATGCGGACGAGGCTAAGCCCGCGCCTCGGGGTGACGCACTCCATTTAGTTACGCTTCCGTGGTGCTCGTGCTGCTCCCTCCCTCCGAAACCAAGGCCGCCGGCGGCACCGGCGCGCCACTGGACCTCGGCGCGCTGTCGTTCCCGGCGCTGAACCCTGCCCGCGCGAAGCTGGCCGACGCGCTGGCGGAACTGGCGGGTGACGTCCCGGCCAGTGTCGCCGCGCTCGGCATCACGCCGCGGCAGACCGACGAGGTCGCGCGCAACGCCGAGCTGTGGACGTCGCCCACGATGCCCGCGCTGCGCCGCTACACCGGGGTCCTCTACGACGCGCTCGACGTGAAGTCCTTCACCAAGGCGACGCTGGCGAAGGCCGAGAAGCGCCTCGCCGTGGCTTCGGCACTGTTCGGAGTGGTCGCGGCAACCGACCCGATCCCCGCGTACCGGCTTTCCGGCGGCAACACGCTGCCGTCGCTCGGAACCGTCCGCAGCGTGTGGAAGCCGGTCCTCGAACCGGTGCTCCAGGGCATCGAAGGGCTCGTCGTCGACCTGCGTTCCGGCCCCTACTCGGCGCTGGCGAAGCTCCGCCCGGACGCGGTGACCGTCCGCGTCGTGACCGAGGACGCGAAGGGCAACCGGACCACGGTGAGTCACTTCAACAAGGCGTACAAGGGACGGCTGGCCGCGGAGCTGGTGAAGTCCCGCAGCGAACCGTCCACTGTGGAGCAGCTGATGCGGGTGCTGTCGAAGGCGGGTCTCGACGTCGAACGCACCGGTGACCACAGTATCGAGCTACTCACCGGGGACGGAGTGCATTAGTTCCGTACCCCTACGGGCTTCTTCCTCGGTTGTTCCACCAGGCGCGGATGCGGAAAGTGATTTCCAGCCACCTGGAAAGGAACCACCGTGAACAAAAGACAACGGCTACTGGGGATCGCGGCCGCCACCTTCGGCTGCCTCTCGGTCCTCTTGCCCGCGCCCGCGGCCGCCGCGGACCTGCCCGCGGTCACTCCCACGGACCAAGCGGTCGTCCCCAGTGGACCGCACACGAACTCCATCGGCGGCACCCCGGCCTCGGTCCGTGACTATCCGTTCATCATCGCGGGCCTCCGCGAAGGCGGCACCCGCCCGCAAGGCCAGACCTGCACCGGATCGGTCATCGCGCCGCGCAAGATCCTGATCGCCGCGCACTGCAAGGACGCGGCGGGCGAGAAGTCCTTCCTCTACGGGCTGGACGATCTGAACGCCGGTGGCGGAACGCGGATCGGCGTCGTCAGCTATGAAAAGCACCCGAAGTACGTCAACTTCGACCAGGGCTACGACGTCGCGGTGGTCACCACGGACGCCGACATCCCGGTGCCCGGCGGGCAGTACGCGAAGGTCGCGACGTCGGCCGACACGGAGCTGAACAAGCCGGGCAAGTCCGGGCTCGGGCTCGGCTACGGCAAGAAGGACCACAACGACGACACCCGCAACGTCGAGCTGCACAAGTTCACCCTGCCGATCGTGCAGGGCAGCAACTGCAGCGGTGTCGGAGCCGGCTTCAAAGAAGCCACGATGATCTGCAGCGGCTACAGCGACGGCCACGTCACCATCCTTCCGGGCGACAGCGGCGGGCCGCTCATCGTGGACGGCAAGGTCGTCGGTGTCGCTTCGTGGAGCCGCAGCGACTTCAAGTGGTACAGCGTTTACGGCAGGCTCAACAACGACATGGGCGACTGGGTCAAGCAGCAGATCGGCGAGCCGCAGAACCCGGAGAAGTTCTCCCTCGGCGTGACGCCGTCCTCGCTCAAGGTCGAGCCAGGCAAGTACGTGTCGGCCACGGTGACCAGCAAGCCGGGCAAGAACGGCGCGGAGAAGGTCGACCTCAGCGCTTCGGGGCTTCCGGAAGGCGCGACGGCGACGTTCCAGCCCACGTCCATCAACTCGGGTGAGTCGGCGAAGGTGACCATCGAGGTTCCCGCCGGGACGGCCGAAAAGGACTACGCGGTCACGATCTCGGGCAAGGGCACCGCCGACACCGCGACCACGAACCTGACACTGACCGTCGGCGAAGGCGGGCCGCAGCCCGGTGAACTCAAGGTGGGCCTGAGCCCCACCAGCGGGACTTCGCAACCCGGTTTCTTCAGCAACGTCACGGTTTCCGCCACCGGCGGCACGGGCTCGATCACCCTGTCGGCGTCCGGGCAGGGACTGCCGTTCGCCCCGTTCTTCAACCCGACGACGATCTCCAGCGGCGGCAGTTCGACCATGCAGGTGGTCGCGCCCTTCCAACGGGGCACGTACCCGGTGACCGTCACCGCGAGGGACTCGGCAGGCAAGACCGCCACCGCCGTTTACACCCTCACCGTCCAGTAAGCAGATGCGCGTGAAGGCCCCCTTCCCTCGGCTGAGCCGAGGGAAGGGGGCCTTCACGCGCTTGCCAGCACCGCCATCGCGGCGTTGTGCCCGGGGATACCCGACACACCGCCGCCCCGCACAGCCCCGGCGCCGCACAGCAGCACCCGCTCGTGTGCCGTCTCGACACCCCAAAGCCCGACCTGATCGGCATCCGCGGCATAAGGCCACGAAAGATCCCGATGGAAGATGTGTCCCGCGGGCAGCCCCAGTTCGGCTTCGAGATCCAGCGGGGTCTTCGCCTCGACGCACGACCGGCCGTCCGGCGCGCGCAGCACACAGTCCTCGATCGGCTCGGCCAGCACACTGTCCAAAGAGGACAAAGTCGCTCGCAGCGCCTCGTCGCGCGCGGCGTCGTTGCGCCCCTCGAACAGCCGGGCGGGCATGTGCAGCCCGAACAACGTCAGCGTCTGCACCCCTGCCGCCCGCTCGGCCGGGCCGAGGATCGACGGATCGGTCAGCGAGTGACAGTAGATCTCGCACGGCGGCAGCGACGGGATCCGGCCCGCGGCCGCCTCGGCATAGGCCGTCGCCAGTTGCTCATAACCCTCGTTGACGTGGAACGTCCCGCCGAACGCCTCACGCGGATCGACGGTCGAATCGCGCAGCCTCGGCAGCCGTGAAAGCACCATGTTCACCTTGAGCTGCGCGCCTTCCGGCGCCTCCGGCGGCTCCTCCCCCAGCAACCGCGCGAGCGTCCGCGGCGCGACGTTCGACAGCACGTGCCCGCCGCGCACGGCGAATTCGTCGTCGCCGAGCCGATAGCGCACTGAGCCACCTGGGTCGACGGACAGCACCTCGGCACCGGTCACCAGCCGAGCCCCGGCGGAAGACGCGGCCGACGCGAGCGCCCCGGTCACCGCGCCCATCCCGCCCACCGGCACGTCCCAGTCTCCGGTCTCGTTGCCGATCACGTGGTAGAGCAGGCAAAGGTTCTGCCGGAAGTCGCCTTCCCCGGCGAAGGTGCCGATCAGCGCGTCGGTCAGGACGACGCCGCGGACGGTGTCGTCGCAGAACATCCCGGTCAGCGTTTCCGAGATCGGCCGTTCGAACAGCGCGTCCCACGCCTCCGGCTCGATACCCGAACGCAGTTCCTCCCTGGACACCAGCGGCCGGGTCAGGGTGGGGAAGGTCCGTTTCGCGACCTGGGCCGTCATCGCGTAGAACCGTTGCCATGCCTCGAAGTCCTTTGTGGACCCGGTGAGCGCGGAGAACGACGCCGCGGTCCGGCCGTCGTCACCCGTGTCGACAAGGAGACCGCCGTCGCCGACCGGGGTGTACGAAGACATCCGCCGTCGGCGGAGATCGAGCCCGAGGTCCGCGATGATCCCGCGCGGCAACAGGCTCACCAGGTACGAGTACCGCGAAAGCCGGACGTCGACGCCGGGAAAAGCACGGAAGGAGACCGCCGCGCCGCCGACCTCGTCGCGCCGTTCCAGCACCAGCACCGAGCGGCCGGCCCTGGCCAGGTAGGCCGCCGCCACCAGGCCGTTGTGCCCGCCACCGACGATCACGGCGTCAAAGGACTCCATGCAAAGCCTCCCAGCGAAAACGACAGTGCGCCGCGGCCATCGTGACCGCGGCGCACCGCCCTTCGCAAGGACTCAGAAGGTGATGGAGAAGCCTTCGATCGTCCCGCTGTCGAACCGGTAGACGTCACGGACCCGCAGCTTCCAGGTCCCGTTCGCCGGTTCGGACGAGGCGTTCACCGTGTACGACGTGTGCACGCCGCTCGCCTCGCCTGTCCCTCCCGCTGGCTTGAGGCCGAACACCGCACCGCTCGGCCCGATCAGGTCGATCGCCAGGTCACCGGTGTAGGTGTGCGCGATGTCGACCTTGACCGGCAGCGTCGCCGACGCCTTGCCGTCGCAGCCTTCCTGCGTCACCGAACTGGTCACCGCGTCACCCGCGTCCGGAATGGACACCGGTGTCGTATTGGATTTGACCCCGCACGTCGGCGCGGGGCCACCGCCGCCGATGAACGACACGTTCAGCAGTTTGTTGACCGTGCCGGACGGAAGTCCCTTGAGCACGCCGTCGGAGGCGTTGTTCACCAGCGCGTCCCGCGTCTGCTGCGGGGTGGCTCCGGCGTTCGCCGCCAGGTACATCGCCGCCGCGCCCACCACGTGCGGCGTGGCCATCGACGTCCCGCTCATGTTCGCCGAACCACCGTTGGACGTGGACAGCGACGTGATGTTGCTGCCAGGGGCGAAGATGTCCACGCACGAACTGTGGTTGGAGAACGAGGACTTGTTGTCACTCTGGTCCGAGGCGCCGACCGTGATCGCCTCGGGGATCCGAGCGGGGCTGACGTTGCAGGCGTTCTGGTTCTCGTTGCCCGCCGCCACCACGTAGACGAAACCCGCCGCGATGGACTTCTTGATGACGTCGTCGCCGACGCCTGCCTGGTCCATCCGGAGGCTCAGGTTCGCCACCGCCGGTTTGGTGCCGTTCGCGGTGATCCATTCGGCCGCGTCGATGATGCCGGAGTCCGGGCCGTTGCCCGTACAGTCGTTGCCCAGCACCTTCAGCCCGACGATCTTGACCTTCTTCGCCACGCCGTAGGTCTTGCTGCCGATGGTGCCCGCGGTGTGGCTGCCGTGCCCGTTGCAGTCCTTCCCGTTGCCGCCGAAGAAGTCCTTGCCGAGGGACGCGCGTCCCTCGTATTCCGGGTTCTCCGGGTTGATCCCGGTGTCGAGGTCGTACGCGGTGACGCCCTCGCCCGTGTTGCCGTAGGTGTAGCTCTTGTCGAGCGGCAGGCTCTTCTGGTCGACCCGGTCGAGACCCCAGGTGGGGTTGGTCTGGGTGCCGACGGCACGCGCGGTGCCGTCCTGGTAGACCGCCTTGACCGAGGGATCGGCCGCGAGCCGCCGCGCCTGCCGCTCGGACATCCCCTTGACGGAGAAACCGCGCAGCACGTTCTTGTACGCCGACCGGACCTGGCCGCCGTAGCGGCCGGTCAGCGCGGCCGAAGACTGCTCGACCGCCATGGTGCCGACATCGTGGAGCACGACGATGTACTGATCGCCGTAGTGCTGCTTCGCTTGCACGACAACGCCTTCCGCCTCCGCGGAGAGGGCGTTCCCGGCGGTGAACGCGGCCAGCGCGGTGGCCGCGGCGGCCACCACCGCCGCCCGCACGCCCCGGCGCATCAGAGACCCGCCACGTTCAGCAGCTTGTTGGTCGAACCGGAGCCCGGGCTCGTCACGACGCCGTTGGTGGCGGCGTTGGCGAGACCGGAGGCCACGGCGGCGGGGGTCGCCGACGGGTTCGAGGTCAGGTAGATCGCGGCCGCGCCGGCGACGTGCGGCGTCGCCATCGAAGTACCGCTCATCTGCTGCGTGCCGCCACCGTTGCGCAGCGAGGTGATGCTGGTCCCCGGCGCGAAGATGTCGGTGCAGCTGCCGTAGTTCGAGAACGAGGACCGGCGGTCGTCGCTCTGGGTGGCGTTGACGGTGATGGCCTCGCGCACCCGGGCCGGGCTGGTGGAGCAGGCGTCCGTGTTGGAATTCCCGGAGGCCACGGTGTTCGTGATGCCCGCCGAAACCGCGCGGCGCACGGCGGAGTCCACCCCGGAGTCGGCCGGGCCACCGAGGCTCATGGTGAGCACCGACGGGCCCTTGGCGTTCTTCACGACCCAGTCGATCCCGGAGATGATCTGCGAGTACTGGCCGCTGCCCTGGCAGTTCAGCACGCGGACCGAGACGATCTTGGCGCCCTTGGCCACGCCGTAGGTGGCGCTGCCGACCGTGCCGGCGACGTGGGTGCCGTGACCCTGGCAGTCGCGGGCGTCGCTGTCGTTGTCGATGAAGTCGTACCCGCTGGTCGCGCGGCCGCCGAATTCGGACTGGCGGTAGTCGACACCGGTGTCGAGGACGTAGACCGTCGCCCCGGAACCGGTGTTCGGGTAGGTGTACTTCTTGTCCAGCGGCAGGTTCTTCTGGTCGATCCGGTCCAGGCCCCAGGTCGGGTTGGTCTGGGTGCCGAGCAGATGCGCGACCGCGTCCTGCTGGACGAAGTCGACGTTCGGGTCGGCGGCGAGGCGTTTGGCCTGTGCCTCGGTCATCTTCGCCGAGAAACCGTTCAGCGCGGCGGTGTAGGTCGCCTTCACCTGTCCGCCGTATTTGGCCGCGAGGCCCGCGTCGCCGCTCTTGAGCGAGACGATGTACCCGTCCGTGACGGCTCCCGGCACACCGGCGCCGCGGATCTGTCCCTCGGCGGCCGTGGCCGGTCCGGCGAAGGCCACCGTGGCCGCCGCGCAGGCCCCGGCCAGTACCGCACCCGCGATCCGGTGACGTCGAAGTTCTCCACGCATTTTCCTGAGCTCCGTTCACTCGAACAGGTGGTTCGCGCCGGCAGGGGTCCAGACCGGCGCCGTGACATGCAGTCACGCTGGAATCACTTTCGGGTGGCGGGACCTGCGCGAACAAGCGAGGCAACGGTCCGTAGGACTACGTATCTAATGCCGGAATCCGCCGTCCCTACGAAAGTCGGGTGACCGTCCGAGCGGGTTCCGTGATCACCGAACCCGCGCCTAAGCTGCGTTCACTCGAACGGTGTGGTTCGTGAAGCGGGGGTGACCCGGCAATGGTGATCGGTGGCTGCCGACGCAGGACGAGTTCGCCCGTGCTCGTCGGCCGCGAGGCGGAATTACGCGAGCTCCTCGACGGCGCGCTGCGCTCGCCGTCGGTCCTCATGCTCGAAGGCGAGGCGGGCGTGGGCAAGACCCGGCTCGCCACCGAACTGCTGGCCTGCGCCGAACTGGCCGGACGGCCGGTCCTCACCGCGACCTGCCAGCCGCTGCGCGAGCCCTTCCCGTACGGCGTGGTCTTCGACGCGCTGAAGGACGTCCGCCCGGCGCGTGAGCTCAACCCGGTGACCGGTGTCCTCGCGCCCTACCTGCCCGAACTCGCGGCGTTCCTGCCTCAGCCGCCACCGCGGCCCGGCGATCCGAGGGCAGAACGCCACCAGCTCTTCCGCGCCGTCCGGGAACTGCTCGGCGCGCTGGGCCCGCACGTCCTGCTCGTCGAAGACCTCCACTGGGCCGACGACGGTTCCCGCCGCCTGCTGCGGTTCCTGATGACCGAGCCGCCCGCGGGCCTGACGCTCCTGCTCACGTACCGGCGCGAAGAGACCCCCGGCGGCATCCCGCTCGGCAGCGCCTACCGACCCACTCCGGGCACCGCGCATACGCACGTCACGCTCCGGCCGTTGGACCGAGACGGCGTCCAGGCACTGGTTTCGGCCCTGCTCGGCGAAGCGAACGTCTCCGCGGAGTTCGCCGCGCGGCTGCACGAGCGGACCGCGGGGATCCCGTTCGTGGTCGAGGAGATCGTGCACGCGATCGGGGGTGTCGAAGGCGCGGTGCACGCCGACGGCGCGACCGCGCGGCGTCTGCTCGACACGGTCGAAGTCCCGGCGCTGCTACGGGAAGCGACGGTCGAACGTCTCATGGCACTCCCGCCCGTCGCACGGCGGATCACCGACGCCGCCGCCGTCCTCGGCACACCGTCCACTTCGGACCTGCTGGCCGCCGCGGCCGCGCTCACCCCCGAACGCGCCCGCCGCGCGCTCGTCCTCGCGCTCGAACGCAACGTCCTCGTGGAGTCCGGCGAAGGCAAGTACGGCTTCCGGCACGCGTTCGCCCGGCAGGCCGCGTACCACACCATCCCCGGCCCCGACCGTCAGGAACTGCACCGGCGGGCCGCGCGGCTGCTGCGCGACCGCCTCCCGCAGTCCCTGGTGCGGCTGGCCGAACACTGCCGGAAGGCGGGCGACCGGGCGGGCGCGTTGAAGTACGGCGAAGCCGCCGCGGATCAGGCGTCGACGGTCGGCGATCTCGCCACCGCGACCGATCTGCTCCGCACCCTGCTCGACGAGCCGGGCCTTCAACCGTCCGATGTGGACAGACTGGCGGTCAAGTTCAGTTCGGTGGCGTGCAACGGGCTCGCGCAGACCGAAGTCGTCCCGGCGCTCGAGCGGCTGCTCACCGACGGCAGGCTGTCCGGGCGCCTGAGCGGCGAGGTCCGGCTGGGACTCGGGCTCCTGCTGGTGCGACAGGCAGGCGGGCTGGAGGCGGCGCGGACCGAGATCGAGATCGCCGTCAACGACCTCTCCGACCGGCCCGACCTGGCGGGCCGCGGGATGGGGGTCCTCGCCCAGCCTTGGGTCGGCGCGACCCCGCTGCGGGAGCACCGGCGCTGGATGGACCGGGTGGACGAGCTCATCGAGAGCGCCACCGACCGGCGGCTGAAGATCATCCTGATGGCCAACAACACGGCGTCACGGCTGCACATCGGGGACGCGCGCGGCTGGGACATGCTGGACCGGGCGCCCACCACCGTCGGTTCCGCCGACGAACAACGGCATCTGGCGCGACTGCACTGCAACAGCGCCGACGCGTGCGCCTGGACCGGTCACCACCGGCGGGCGAGGAGCCTGCTGCACAGCGGGATGCAGCTCGCCGCCGACTGCGGGGCGCCGTACGTCGTCAGCACCGCCCGCGCGACGGCCGTCCACACCGACTGGCTCACCGGGAACTGGGACGGCCTCGCCGAACGGGCCTGCGCGCTGATCGACGAGTACCGCGACCTCCTGCCCGTGACCAGTGAACTGTGCCTGGTGCTGGGCCTGCTCGCCGCCGCCCGCGGCGAATGGGACGAGGCCGCGGTCCGGTTCGCCGGAACCGCGGCGGATCAGCCCGAGAACGCGTTCACCCCGGTCGCGATCGCCGCGCACGCCGGGATGGCGGGCATGCTGCTCGCGCAGGACCTCGGCGAGGCCGCCGTGACGCAGGCCGAGCAGGGATTGGAACTCTTGCGCGCCAAGGGTGTCTGGGCCTGGGGCGCCGACCTGCTCACGGCCGCCGTCGACGCGTACTGCGCCACGGGACGGGACGCCGAGGCGCAAGCCCTGACCGACGAGTTCGAACGCGAGATCGCCGGCCTCGACGCGCCGTCGACCCGGGCCGCGCTCGCCGCGAACCGCGGTCTCGTCGCGGCCTCCCGGGGCGACCACACGGAGGCGATCGAGGCCTTCGAACAGGCGCGGACCCGGTTCGAGGCGCTCCCCGCGCCCTATCACGCGGCGCTGATCGCCGAACGGGCCACGCGATGCCGCCTGGCCCGCAACGAAGACGTCGCCGAGACGTTCGCGGCGCTCGCGGAGACCTTCGACCACCTCGGCGCCACGCGGGACGCCGCGCGCTGCCGACACGCCTTCCGGTCCACCGGCGCCGTCGCCCCCTCGCGGCGCGGGCGCCGGGGTTACGGCGACGAACTGTCCCCTCGCGAGCGCGACGTCGCCCGCCTGCTGGCCGCCGGGCACACCAACCGGGAGATCGCCGAAGTGCTGTTCCTTTCCCGGCGCACGGTGGAACAGCACGTCGCGAGCGTGCTGCGGAAGCTGAAGGTGCGGTCGCGGAGCGAACTGGCGGGGCTGCGCTCGGCTTAGGTGCTTGGATGCGCGCCGGAAATTAAATCGGTTGCGTGGGCCGGAGGGGTCCGGGATGATCGTCCGCGATCCGGCAGGGAGCCGGTGGATGCGACAGGGAGGTGCCTCGTGCTGATGACTGTCCGGGGCCTTGGCCGCCCCCATCCACTCGCCCCTCGCGGCTGAGCGCGGAGCCACGACGCTCGCCCGGTGGGGCATCCCTGATCTAGGAGAACCCACCAGTGCGCAAGCACGATCTCGAAGAGTCTTACGAACAACGTCCTCGCCGCACCCGTCGTGCCCGTTTCGACGACGAACCCGAACCCACCCGAGGCGGACGGCTCACCGAAGCCGAACGCGTCCGCCTCGCCCGGTTGCGGGAGGACGCCTACACCGAGACCGCCATCCCCGACGGCGCCGACCGCTGGAGCACTTGGGGAGAGGCGGAGCAAGGGCCGTTGCCACGCCCGGACTGGGTGATCACCGAACTGGCGGCGGTCGACACCGAACTCGGCATCCTCAAAACCGGCAAGGAGGCGGACGTCCACCTCGTCCGGCGCAACCTGCCCGGTACCGACGGCACCGTGCTCGCCGCCAAGCGGTACCGCAGCGGCGAGCACCGGCTGTTCCATCGTGACGCCGGCTATCTCGAAGGCAGGCGGATGCGGCGTTCGCGGGAGATGCGGGCGATGGAGTCGCGCAGCAGCTTCGGCCGCAACCTCATCGCCGAACAGTGGGCCGTGGCCGAGTTCGGCGCGCTGAGCAGGCTCTGGTCGGTCGGCGCGCCCGTGCCGTACCCGGTGCAGCGCGACGGCACCGAGCTGCTGCTGGAATTCCTCGGCGAGGGCGAGACGGCCGCTCCACGGCTGGCACAGGTCCGGCCGGAGCCCGATGAGTTGCGGGAACTGTGGTTCCAGACCTCGGCGATGCTGGAGCTGCTGGCGTCGCAGGGGCTCGCGCACGGTGACCTCTCGGCGTACAACCTGCTCGTGCACCGCGAACGGATCATGGTGATCGACCTGCCCCAGGTGGTCGACATCGTGGCCAATCCCGGCGGGCTGGAGTTCCTCGCGCGGGACGTGCGGAACATCGCGACGTGGTTCCACTCGCGGGGATTGCCGGAGCGGCTCACGGCGGTGCCGGAGCTGATCGAGGAGCTGCGGGAGATCGCCGGTCTTCGCTGACCGTCCACAGTGTCTCGAAAGGGGTCTTTCCCGGCCCGATCGCGCCGGGAAAGACCCCGCCGTGGAGACCCTGCCCACAATCGGTCCCTCCAGTTGGGAGGCCGGATAACGGTCCGGTACAGTAGTGACAGACCGCAACCGGCGGCGTGGATGAGTTGGTGTCCGTCGCCTCCAAAGCCAACCGAATGGCTCGCGGTATCCGTATCAATCCATTGGCGCGCGGTGTCACGCAGACGCGGTGTGCCGGGTTCGTCCCTGTGAACGCCCATCTGTGCACACCATCTTGCCCTGCCTGCGTGCGGGCAGCCCGGGCCTCCTTGCGACGTGCCACGTCCGAGAGGCATTTGTGACAGTCACGTTCAACTCCGGCCACGTCTCACCGTCGGCGCGTCAGCACCGCAAGCCGCGCACCCGCCCCGCGGGTGACGCGATGCTGCGTGAAGACGCCGTCGAGACGGTCAAGGCGACGACCTGGGCGGAACTCGGCCTTCCCGACCCGCTGCTGCGGGCACTGGCCGACGCCGGTATCACCACCCCGTTCCCGATCCAGTCGGCGACCATCCCCGACGCGCTCGCCGGTCGCGACGTGCTCGGCCGCGCCCAGACCGGTTCCGGCAAGACCCTGGCCTTCGGCCTCGCGATGCTGACCCGGCTCAACGGCGGCCGTGCCCGGCCGAAGCACCCCCGCGCGCTGATCCTGGTCCCGACCCGCGAGCTGGCCATGCAGGTCGCCGACTCGCTGACCCCGCTGGCCAAGTCCCTCGGCCTGTGGTGCCGCACCGCCGTCGGCGGGATGGCCTTCACCCGCCAGGCCGACGCGCTTTCCCGCGGCGTCGACCTGCTGATCGCCACCCCCGGCCGGCTGTCGGACCACGTCCGCCAGGGCACCGCGTCGCTGTCCGACGTCAACTTCGTCGCGCTCGACGAGGCCGACCAGATGGCCGACATGGGCTTCATGCCGCAGGTCCGCGAGATCCTCGACCTGACCCCGGCCCGCGGCCAGCGCCTGCTGTTCTCGGCCACCCTCGACGGTGACGTCGACCGGCTGGTCCGCGCGTACCTGACCGACCCGGTCACGCACTCGGTCGCCCCGTCGACCGCGAGCGTCACCACCATGGACCACCACGTGTTCCAGGTGTCGCACCAGGACAAGCAGGACATCATCACCGAGATCGGCGCCCGTGAGGGCCGCACGATCATGTTCGTCCGCACCAAGCACCACGTGGACCGCCTGACCGAGCGCCTGCGCGAGAAGGGCGTCCACGCGGCCGCCCTGCACGGCGGCAAGACCCAGGGCCAGCGCAACCGCGTCCTCGCGGACTTCAAGGAGGGCTACGCGCCCGTCCTCGTCGCCACGGACGTCGCCGCGCGCGGTATCCACGTCGACGACATCTCGCTGGTGCTGCACGTCGACCCGGCCGCCGATCACAAGGACTACCTGCACCGCGCCGGCCGCACCGCGCGCGCCGGGGCGTCCGGTGTCGTGGTCACGCTGGTCACCCACGACCAGCGCCGCATGGTGCGCCGGATGACCGACCGCGCCGGCGTCCGCGCCGAGCAGACCACGGTCCGCCCTGGCGACGCCGAGCTCGCTCGGATCACCGGTGCGCAGCAGCCCAGCGGCGAGCCGGTCGTCGAGCGCCGTCGTGAGTCCCCGCGTCGTGGCGGTGGCCGCGGCTACGGTGGCGGCGACCGCGGCTACCAGGGTTCGCGTGAGGGTCACGGTCACCGCGAAGGCGGCCGTCCCGGTGGCTTCCGCGGCCGCCCGCGTCGTGGCGAGTCCGGTGGCGGCAACGGCCGTCCGCAGCGTCCGGGCAACGGCCGCCCGCGTCGCAGCTACGACAGCTGAAGTGACTGAAGCCGGTTTCCCCCGGCGGCTGGTGCTATGAACGGGCCGTTCCTTGCAAATTTCGCAAGGAACGGCCCGTTCCTTGCGTTCGCTGTGGGGACCACCACGCCCGTCGCCGAACAGCGGATGGGAGACTGCGGGACGTGACTTCTCCCGGCCCCGCCTCCCAGAACCTCCCGCCCGACCAGGTCTTCGACTGGCTCGACGTGGAGGCGGAGAAGCGGGCCGAGGCCGGGCTGGTGCGCAAGCTGCGCATCCGTCAGGCGCAGGAGCCGGAGCTGGACCTCGCCGGGAACGACTACCTAGGGCTCGCCAGGGACAAGCGCGTCGCCGGTGCGGCGGCCGCGGCCGCGTTGCGCTGGGGCGCCGGGGCGACCGGTTCCCGTCTCGTCACCGGCACCACCGAGGTCCACGCCGAACTCGAGCACGAACTCGCCCGTTTCTGCGGCACGCAGGCCGCGCTGGTCTTCTCGTCCGGTTTCACCGCGAACCTCGGCGCCGTCACGGCCCTGTCCGGCGCGGATTCCGCGATCGTCACGGACAAGTACATCCACGCCTCGCTGATCGAGGGCTGCCGTCTGTCCCGGTCGGACATCGCCGCCGTCGCGCACAGCGACCCGAACGCCTTCAAGCACGCGCTGGCGACCCGCCGCAAACCGCGCGCGCTCGTCGTCACCGATTCCGTGTTCTCCGTCGACGGTGACATCGCCCCTCTGGAGCAGCTCGCCGGTGTCTGCCGGGAGCACGGCGCGTCGCTGCTCGTCGACGACGCGCACGGCTTCGGCGTCCTCGGCGAAGGCGGCCGCGGCGCCGTCCACGCGGCGGGGCTCTCCGGCGCACCGGACGTCGTCACCACGATCACGCTGTCGAAATCCCTTGGGGCGCAAGGCGGAGCGGTGCTCGGGCCGCGTCGCGTGATCAAGCATCTCGTGGACACCGCGCGCAGTTTCATCTTCGACACCGGGCTCGCGCCCGCCAGTGCCGCCGCCGCGCTGGCCGCCCTCACCGCGCTGAAGGCCGAGCCGGAGCTGGCCACCAAGGTGACCGAAGCCGCGGGAAACCTTGCGATGCAACTGAAATCGGCGGGCTTCCGGGTCAGTCTCCCCGACGCCGCGGTGATCTCGGTGCAGGCACCGTCGCCCGAGGCGGCCGTCGCGTGGGCGGCGGCCTGCGCAGATCAGGGCATCCGCGTCGGCTGCTTCCGGCCGCCGTCCGTGCCCGACGGCATCTCCCGTCTGCGCCTGACCGCGCGGGCCGACCTCACCGAGGCCGACGTGGACCGCGCGGTCGGGGTGATCACGGCCGCGGCGCCTCCCGGCGCCACATCGTGATGTGCGGGATCCCGTCTTCCATGAACTCCTCGCCCTCGGCCACGAAGCCGTACTTGGCGTAGAACTTCGTCGCGTACGTCTGCGCGTCGAGGACGCACGGCGCGTCACCGATCCCCGCGAGGGCGGTCTCCATCAGCCGTCCCGCGAGCCCCTTGCCGCGTGAGCGGACGGCCGTGCACACCCGGCCGATGCGAAAGGTGCCGCCGGCGTCCTGCAGCACCCGCAGGTACGAGTCGACGGCGACGGAACCGCCGATCCAGAGATGCCGCGTGCCGGGCAGGAGGTCGCGTCCGTCGATCTCGTGATAGGCGCAGTCCTGCTCGACGACGAACACGTCCACGCGCAGGCGGAGGATGCCGTGCAGCTGTGCGGCGGTGATTCCGTCACCGGCGACGGACAGCGGGAACGACGAGGTCTCGATGATCGGGGTGTCGGTGCTCACGTCCCACTTGTTAGCACATCGGACGTGAAGAAGGCACCGATCAGCCGATCAGGCCCCGGTTCTTCTGCTGGGAGATCTCGTTCGCGAAGTGGGAGACGCGGGTGTACACGCCGGGTTTGCCCGCCTTCGCGCAGCCTTCGCCGAACGACACGATCCCGATCAGCGTGTCGCCCACCATGAGCGGTCCGCCCGAATCGCCCTGGCAGGCGTCGACGCCACCTTCGGGGTAGCCCGCGCACACCATGTCGCTCGGGTCGTAGCCGGAGTACGCGGTGCGGCAGGTCTTGTCACTGACCACCGGGACGACCGCGCTGCGCAGGTAGTCCGACCGCGCGCCGCCGTCGGCGACCCGGCCCCAGCCGAGGACCGTCGCCTTCGTGCCTTCGGTGTACAGGTCGGCGTTGCCGTTGTCCGCGACCTTCGCGGGCCGGTACGGCAGCTGACCGCTGACCGTCATCACCGCGATGTCGTCGCCCTTGCCGGGATCGCCGCTGTAGTCGGGGCTGACCCAGACCTTCGACACACGCAGCTCGACGCCGTCCCGTGAACGCTTGTCCTCCCGCCCGGCCACCACGCGGACGTCGGCGCGTTTGACCGCGACCGCGCAGTGCGCCGCCGTCGCGACCGTCGTGGAGCTGACGATCACCGCGCCGCAGTACTGGTTACCGCTCCGATCGGCGAGGTAGACCGCGTACGGGTACTGCGAGACCGAAGCCTTGCCGCCACCGACGATCCGCGGCTGGGCGGCCTGCTCCGGGCCGCTCACCGCGCTGTCGTCCGCCGACGCGCTGTTGACCGCGACCGGCACCATCACCGCCGTCGCGAGGACCGCTCCGACCGCGAGCAGCAGCGTGCGACGTGACTTCTTGGGCATGTTCTGTCCCTTCACCGGGGCGTACGTACGGTCAGACCCTGGGAAGTCATTCGACTCCAGCGCGTACACGAGCGATCGCGAATACCCTAATCGGAGAAAGCCCGATGCGGTGTCACTGAAACGGGTGGAACTGTGCTCACCGAACGCATCTGTCACCCTGGACGTCGTGCGGGCTACGGCGACGATTCTGGCGGCTACGGCCCTCCTTCTCGTTTCGTGTTCGAGCCCGGCGCCGCCAGCCCCTCCCGTGACCAGCGCTCCCCCGGAACCCTCTTCGGCCGCAACGACTCCGCCCACGTCGGCCCCGCCGCCCGCTCCGGTCTGGCGGGTCGGTGCGAAGCCGCTTCCCTTGCGCCGTGACGGTTTCGGGCAGATCCTCCCGACTCCTCCCGTGCTGGCGAACCGTTCCCTGCCGACCGCCGACCTGCTTCCCCCGCCCGCCGGGAACCGGTTCGCGGGCACCGTGAATCCCGTCCCCGCAGGGGTTCTCGCGCGCAGCACCTGGCAGCCTGCCTGCCCGGTCAAGGCGGGCGAACTGCGCTATCTCACGTTGTCGTTCTGGGGTTTCGACGGCCGCGCGCATACCGGGGAAATGCTCGTGAACGCGTCGGTGGCGAACGCCGTCGTCACCGTATTCGGGCGGTTGTTCGCCGCGAAGTTCCCGCTCGAGGAAATGCGCGTGACCGCTCCGGCGGAACTCACCGCTCCCCCGACGGGTGACGGGAACAACACCAACGCCTTCGTCTGCCGTCCGGCCCGCGGCCTGACGAACTGGTCGGCGCACGCCTACGGGCTCGCGATCGACGTCAACCCGTTCTGCAACCCGTACATCAAAGGCGACCTCGTCCTGCCCGAACTCGCGTCGGCCTACGTCGATCGGGGAAACCGTCGGCCGGGGATGATCACCGACGGGGACCCGACCGTGGCCGCTTTCGCCGCGATCGGCTGGACCTGGGGCGGCACCTGGACGACGCCGAAGGACCGGATGCACTTCAGCTCCACCGGGCGCTGAACCGGGAACAACCGGCCGCCGCGACAAGTTGGCTAGAGTCGGAACCACCCGCTCCCGCCGCAAAGGAAGACAGCGTGCCCCACTACGACCTGGTGATCGTCGGTACCGGATCGGGCAACTCGATCCTCGACCCGCGTTTCGCGGACTGGAACACGGCGATCGTGGAGAAGGGCACGTTCGGCGGCACCTGCCTGAACGTGGGCTGCATCCCGACGAAGATGTTCGTGCACGCGGCCAACGTCGCGGCCACCCCCGCTTCGTCGTCGAAATTCGGCGTCGACGAGGAGCTGACCGGCGTCCGCTGGCGCGACGTGCGCGACCGGATCTTCGGCCGGATCGACCCGATCGCCGCGGGCGGCCGCGAGTACCGCGTCCAGCACGAGGACAACAAGAACGTCACCGTGTACGAGGGCGAAGGCCGCTTCACCGGGCACAAGGAGCTGCGGGTCAGCTACTCCGACGGCCGTCCCGCCGAGACGATCACCGCCGACAAGTTCGTGCTCGCCGCCGGTGGGCGTCCGGTGATCCCGGACATCCCCGGCCTCGCCGAGACCGGCTACCACACCTCCGACACTGTGATGCGGCTCGACGAGCTGCCGTCGAGCATCGTGATCCTCGGCGGTGGGTACATCGCGGCCGAGTTCGCGCACGTCTTCGCCTCGTTCGGGGTGAACGTGACCGTGGTCAACCGCTCCGGCGCGCTGCTGCGTTCCGAGGACGACGACGTCAGCGCCCGGTTCACCGAGCTGGCCGCGCAGCGGTTCGACGTCCGGCTCGACCGGAAGACCGTCCGCGCGCGCAAGACCGCGTCGGGTGTCGCCCTGGACCTCGAAGGCCCGGAGGGCGCCGAAACCGTCGAGGCCGACGTGCTGCTGGTCGCGACCGGCCGCACGCCGAACTCCGACCTCCTAGACGTCGCCGCCACCGGCGTGACCACGGGCGAGCGCGGGCACGTCGTGGTCGACGAGTACCAGCAGACCGTGGTCGACGGGATCTACGCGCTCGGCGACATCTCGTCGGTCTTCGAGCTGAAGCACGTCGCGAACCACGAGCAGCGCGTCGTGCAGCACAACCTGTTGCACCCGGACGAGCGGATCGAAGCCGACCACCGGTTCGTCCCGCACGCGGTGTTCACCTCGCCGCAGGTCGCGTCCGTCGGGCTGACCGAACGCGAGGCGCGCGAGCGTGGCGTGTCGTACGTGACGTCGCATCAGGACTACGCCGGCATCGCCTACGGCTGGGCGATGGAGGACACCACCGGCTTCGCGAAGCTGCTCGCCGACCCGGCCACCGGGCAGCTGCTGGGCGCGCACATCATCGGCCCGCAGGCGTCTTCGGTGATCCAGCCGCTGATCCAGGCGATGAGCTTCGGGCTGGACGCGAAGAGCATGGCGCGCGGGCAGTACTGGATCCACCCGGCGATGCCGGAACTGGTCGAGAACGCGCTGCTGAACCTGCCCCTGGACTGATCCCCACCGCCGCATTTAGTCCTCTGAATGCGGCTCTCCCGGGCCTCCAGTGACGTTGCGAAAGCCACTTTCGCAACGTTGAAGGTTGCGAAAAGTGGCTTTCGCAACCTGCCACCGCCGCATTTAGAGGACTAAATGCGTGCGTCAGACGACGCGGTCGCAGGCGCGGGCACCGTTCCGCGCCGCGAGCGCGCTCACCGCGTTCGACTCGGTGTCCGAGGCGCCCATCAAGGCGGCCGAGCGGGCCCCGTCCCCGGAAAACCGCTCGGCTGCCTCGACGTACCGGCGGATCGCCGCCAAGAACTCCTCCCGCGCCGATGCCGCCCCTCCTGGCACCGCACGGACCCCCGTCGCCCCCTTGAGGACGTCCTTGGCTTCGTCCACCTTCACCGCGACGGAGTGCTGCCACTTGCGCAGCTCCGTCGCGGCGTCCCCCTCCGGATCCGGCCAGTAGCGCCGGATCTCGGCGCCACTGTCCTTCCACACCCGCACGCACACCCGGTCGACGGCGCGGTAGAACTCGTGCGGCGAGAGCACCGCGGGCGCCCGCTCCGGCACCACGGCGACGCACACCGCGGCGAAACACGCCAGAGCCGAGCCGTACGCCAGTCCCTCCACCACGCCGACCCCCAGAACCGAGTTTTTGAACAGGTTCAACTCACTCAGGCTATGGCTCCGCCACGGGCCGGGTCAAGAAGTTTTTTGAACGCGTTCAGACGAAGCGGCGACGACCGGCGAAGGCACCGAAGGTCATCTGTGCGGCAAAGACCGCGAGCATCATGATCCAGGGCACGGTCCAGCCATGGGTGAGATCGTGAAGCAACCCGAAGAGGAACGGCCCGACGGCCGCCATCAGATAGCCGATGCCCTGCGCCATCCCCGACAGCCGCGCGGTGTCCTCGCCGGTGCGGGCCCGCAGCGCGATCACCGTCAGCGCGAGCGAGAAGACACTCATCCCGAGCCCGATGAGGAGACACCACAGCAGCGGCGAGGCGGCGGGCGCGACCATCATGCCGACCATGCCGACGAAGCCGGGAACGCCCAGCCCGACGATCCACGGGCTCTGGCTCTTGTGCCGGGCGGCCATCGGCGCCACCACGAGACTGATCGGGACGGCGATGAGCGAGATCAGCCCGAGCAGCAGCCCGGAATCACCCTTGCTCACCCCCGCGTCGATCATCACCTCCGGCAGCCAGCCCATCACGACGTAGGCCAAAAAGGCCTGAGTGCCGAAGAAAAGCGTGACCATCCACGCAAGGGGGCTACGCAGGAGCGATCGCCCGCTACCCTGCTTGCCTGCCTCGGCAACGGGCGCACGTCCCGCACCGCGGGCTGCGAGAATCCAGACGAGGAGTGCGAGCACCGCCAGTACCGACCAGGCGCCGAGACCTTGGCGCCAGCCGCCGAACGCGTTCTCCAAGGGAGGGGTGAGCGCGGACCCCAGGGCGCCCCCGCCCTGCAGAGCGGCGGTGTACACGCCGGTCATCATGCCGACACGTGCCGGGAAGGAGTCCTTGATGACGACCGGGATCAGTACGTTCGCCAAGGCGATTCCCGCCGTGGCGACCAGGGTTCCCCCGAGCACGACGTACGGTCCGTCGATCACGCGCAGCACCAGGCCGACGGCCAATACCGAAAGCGCGGACGCGATGGCCGCGCCGATGCCGAACCGGCGGGCCAGCAGCGGCGCGGCGAGTCCGGCGGCGGCGAAACAGAGGCCGGGAAGCGTGGTGAGCACGCCGGCCCAGGTCGCCGTGGCGCCGAGGTCGTCGCGCATTTCGCCGAGCATGGGGCCGATGCTGGTGATCGCGGGCCGCAGGTTCAGTGCCACCAGGATCACCGCGACACCGAGCAGAACGCCGCCGGTGATCACTCCCGGCCGCCACTCCGTCTCGATCGAGCCTTCGAGCTCAAGGCTTTCGTCGAACGGGGCCACGGATTCTCGAGAGTCGACACGCACGTCGGCTAGTATCACATACATAGGATGATTGGATGAAGGGACAACGCTGTGCCATTGGCCACCACGCGCCGTGCCGGCCTGGTCGATCAGGTCATCGAGCAGCTGCGTGACGCCGTCACGCAGGGAGAATGGCCCATCGGTCAGCGGATTCCGACGGAACCCGAGCTGGCCGGGCAACTCGGCGTCGGGCGCAACACCGTCCGCGAGGCCGTTCGCGCGCTCGCGCACACGGGGCTGCTCGAGGTCCGCCAGGGCGACGGAACCTACGTGCGGGCGACGAGCGAGGTCTCGGGCGCCATCCGGCGGCTTTGCGGTTCCGAACTGCGTGAGGTGCTGCAGGTGCGGCGCATCCTCGAGGTCGAAGGCGCCCGGCTCGCCGCCGCGTCGCGGACCGAGGAGGAAGTCGTCGAGCTCCGTTCCCTGCTCGAACGCCGCAACGCCGAGCTGCGCGAGGGCCATTGGGAGGATTTCGCCCGCCTCGACGCGGAATTCCACTTCGCCGTCGTCCAAAGTGGACATAACACCCTGCTGACCGAGATGTACCGCGGGCTCACCGAGGTGATCACGGCCAGCGTGGCCGCCACGTCGAACGTGACACCGGGGCGCGAGTATCTGCCGGAGATAGGGCACGAAGGGCTCGCCGAGGCCATCGCCGATGGCGACGCCGACCGGGCCGCCAGCGAGGCGTGCGGTTTCCTGGACGAACTCCTGGCCAGGGTGGAGCAGGACGAGAGCTGACCCCCACAACCTCGTGAGTGGCAAGGACGGTTCTAACCGTCCTTGCCACTCACGAGGCGTTTAGGGCAGCGTGAGGATTTCGGCACCGTCCTCGGTCACCACGAGGGTGTGCTCGAACTGGGCCGTCCACTTCTTGTCCTTGGTGGTGACGGTCCAGTCGTCGGCCCAGATGTCGTAGTCGATGGTGCCGAGGGTGATCATCGGCTCGATCGTGAAGGTCATGCCCTGCTCGATCACCGTCTCGACGGACGGCTCCTCGTAGTGCAGGACGGTCGGCGCGGTGTGGAACGCCGGCCCGACACCGTGGCCGGTGAAGTCGCGCACGACCCCGTAGCCGAACCGCTTCGCGTACGCCTCGATGACGCGGCCGATGACGTTGAGCTGCCTGCCGGGGCGGACGGCCTTGATGGCGCGCATCGTCGCCTCGCGTGTGCGCTCGACCAGCAGCCGCGCCTCCTCCGAGACGTCACCCGCCAGGAACGTCGCGTTGGTGTCGCCGTGGACGCCGCCGATGAACGCGGTGACGTCGATGTTGCAGATGTCGCCGTCCTCGATCACCGTCGAATCCGGGATGCCGTGGCAGATCACCTCGTTGAGCGAGGTGCAGCACGACTTCGGGAACGCGCGGTAGCCGAGCGTCGACGGGTACGCGTGGTTGTCCAGCAGGAACTCGTGGATCACCTTGTCGATGTCGTCGGTGGTCGCGCCGGGTTTGACGGCCTTGCCACCCTCCTCCAGCGCCTGCGCCGCGATCCGGCTCGCGACCCGCATCGCCTCGATCACCTCGGGTGTGCGGACCCCGTTGCCCGTGTCGCGTTTCGGCGCCGGCCGGTCGACGTACTCGGGGCGGGCGATGCTGGCGGGGACGACTCGCCTCGGCGTCTGGACGCCGGGCTTCAAGGGGGAGCGAACGGACATGAGCCCAGCCTACGACCTGGCGGCTAACCGAGCCCCGTCAGGAAGCGCTGCGCGGCCTCGACCGCGGGCCTGGACGTCCCCGCGTCGGTCGTCAGCACCGCGAAGGCCAGGTCCCCGGTGTAGCCGACGAACCAGCCGTGCGCGTGCGTGCCGTCGCCGAACTGCGCCGTCCCGGTCTTGCCCCGGACGTCCGGCAAGGGTTTGAGCAGTGTCGCCGTGCCGTCCGTGACGACTTCGCGCATCATCCCGCGGAGGGCGTCGAGCACCTCCCGCTTGATCGGTTTGCCGAGCCCGGACGACGTGGTGGCCATCCCCCGCACCAAGGTCGGCGCCGGGACCTTCCCCGACTGGACCGTCGCGGTGGCGACCGCCAGCCCGAACGGGCTCGCCACGACGGTCCCCTGGCCGAACCCGTTCTCCGCCCGCTGCGCGACGGTGTTCGCCGGCGGCGACGAACCGGTGATCGTCGTCAGGCCCGGGATCACGAAGTCGGCGCCGACGCCGAGGTCGCGCGCGGCGTCGGTCAGCGCGGCGGGAGGCAGGTCGGTCGAGAGCTTCGCGAACGTCGTGTTGCAGGACTTGGCGAACGCCGTGGACAGCGGGACGACGCCGAGGGCGAACTTGCCCTCGTTCGGCACCGTCCGGTTCTCGAAGGTGGCCGTGCCGGGGCAATCCACCGGGCTGTCGGCCCGCACCGAGCCCGCGGACAGTGCCGCGACGGCCGTGGCCATCTTGAACGTGGAGCCGGGCGGGAAGCGGCCGGTGAGCGCGATCGCGCCCTGCGGGTCGGCCGGGGCGTTCTGCGCCACCGCCAGCAGTTCACCGGTCGACGGCTGGATCGCGACCAGCGCGGACGCCGTCGGGACCGGGGCGAGCGCCCGTTCCGCCGACCCCTGCGCCTTCACGCTGAGCGTGCTGACGACCGCGGGCGCCGGTTTGGGGTGTTCGGAGTGCAGGTCGACGATCTCGCCGCCGCCCGTGTCGAGCGTGACGACGCGCCAGCCCGCCGAGCCCTCCACCTGGTCCTCGACGAGCGACCGGACCGCGGGCAGCACCTGCTTGCCGAAGTTCTTGTCGTCCGGCAGCAGCCTTTCCTGCTGGCTGAACCGGACACCGGGCAGGTCGTAGATCTCGGGCTTCACCTCTTGGTAGCTGTTCGCCCGCAGGCTCACCACCGGGTAGCCGGAGCCGGGTTTGAGCGTCTTCACGCCGTCGCGGATCGACTGGCCGGTCACCGACGGCTCGAACCGGTTGAGCGCCGCGCCGAGTTTGTCGGTGACGGCCACCAGGTCGCCAGCCTTCGCCGGGTCGAGCACGACGCTGACGACCGTCTGCGGGCGCAGCAACGGCATCCCGTCGCGGTCCAGGACCGGCGCCAGATCCGGCGGGTCGGCCTTCAGCGCGATGCTCTGCTGCGCGGCCAGCTGCGGATGAAGGACGGTCGGCAGCCAGCGCACCTTCCAGCCGTCCTGGGTGGAATGGAGCTGCGCGTCGGCCTTGTACGTCCAGACCCGGCCGCGCGGGAGGTTCCAGGTGAGCTGATAGGTCGCCGTCCCGTTGTCCGCTCCGGACGCGTGCTGGACCTTGTCGGCCGCGACCTTGATCGACTCGGGGGAAAGCGCCTTCCGCGCCATCTCCAAGGAAGCGCGCGCGGCGTCCGGCGAATCGGTGAAGAAGGCCGCGGCGCCGACGTCACCGGAAGAGAGTCCGTCGAGGAAACCCGTGATCGCGTCTTCTGGTCCGGAATCGGCGAAGAGCCCGCACCCGGCGGCCGAGAGGCCCACCACCCCCGCGAGCACGACGACGGCGAAACGACGACCTGCTGGCATGCCCCGGATCCTGCCAGCCCGGGCACTGTCCACCCGGACGCAACGCCGATCTAGAACAGAACCGTCGCGTACTGGCCGACCTGCTGGAAGCCGATCTTGCGATAGGCGGCGAGCGCCGGGCTGTTGTAGGCGTTGACGTACAGGCTGGCCGTGCGGCCCATCCCGCGGACGAGCCTGGTCACCACGGACGCCGTCCCGGCGGTGCCGAGACCGCCGCCGCGGCGGTCCGGATGCACCCAGACACCCTGGATCTGGCCGACCGTGGAGGACATCGCGCCGATCTCGGCCTTGAAGACGACCTCGCCGTCCTCGAACCGCGCGAACGCCCGGCCGCCGGCGATCAGCTCCGCGACGCGGGCGCGATACCCGGCGCCACCGTCACCGTTGCGGGGGTCGACGCCGACCTCCTCGACGAACATGGCGATCGCGGCCGGGAGATAGCGGTCGAGTTCCTCCGGGCGCACCGCGCGGACCAGCGGATCGGCGGCGACGGACGGAATCCCGTCGAGCGCCATCAACGGCTGGTCGTGCCGGACTTCCCTGGCGGGCCCCCATTCCGGCTCGAGTTCGTCCCACAGCCCCAGTACCTGCTCGGCGGGGCCGACGAGCGACGAGCAGCTCCGCTGACGGCGCAGGGCGCGATCGGCGAAGGAACGCAGAGCGGAGGCGTTGCCGCGCAACGGGATCAGATTCGGGCCGGAGAAGCACAACCCTTGGAGCCTGCCCGCGCGCACCGGCCGGGAATCGGCGGCCCAGAGCTCGCCACCGAGCCGCCAGGGGTCGAGACCCGCGGTCTCCACCCTGGCACTGACCATGCAGCTGCTGACCGGGTCTGTGGCGAGCGCGGCACGGACCGCGGGATAGTCCCGATCATCGAGCAGCCGTGCACCTGCAAGCCGCAACACCACTCCAGAGTGCCAGATGAGCGGCGCAAACGGAACGCAAGCTCGACGACACGCTGAGAGAACTTCGGCAGGTCGAGATCACCACGCCGGGAAAGGTCCGGTCCCGGCGTGGTCTCGACCAGTCAGCCGACGGTGACGGTGGGCTCGCCCTCGCCGATCGTCTGGCCCGACTCCTCGGCGATGCGCATCGCCTCTTCGATCAGCGTCTCGACGATCGCGTGTTCCGGCACGGTCTTGATGACCTCGCCCTTGACGAAGATCTGGCCCTTGCCGTTGCCCGAGGCGACACCGAGGTCGGCTTCACGCGCTTCGCCGGGGCCGTTGACGACGCAGCCCATGACCGCGACGCGCAGCGGGACCTCCATGCCCTCGAGCCCGGCGGTGACCTGCTCGGCGAGCGTGTAGACGTCCACCTGCGCGCGGCCGCACGAGGGGCAGGAGACGATCTCGAGCTTGCGCTCCTTGAGGTTCAGCGACTGCAGGATCTGGATCCCGACCTTGACCTCTTCGACCGGCGGCGCCGAGAGCGAAACGCGGATCGTGTCGCCGATGCCCTGCCGCAGCAGCGCGCCGAAGGCCACCGCCGACTTGATGGTGCCCTGGAACGCCGGGCCCGCTTCGGTGACCCCGAGGTGCAGCGGGTAGTCGCACTGCTCGGCGAGGATCTCGTACGCGCGCACCATGACCACCGGGTCGTTGTGCTTCACGGAGATCTTCACGTCGTAGAAGTCGTGCTCGGCGAACAGCGACGCCTCCCACAGCGCCGACTCGGCCAGTGCCTCCGGGGTCGCCTTGCCGTACTTGTCCATGATCCGCTTGTCGAGCGAACCCGCGTTGACGCCGATCCGGATCGGGGTGCCGTGGTCCTTCGCGGCCTTCGCGATCTCCTTGACCTGATCGTCGAACTTGCGGATGTTGCCCGGGTTCACCCGGACCGCCGCGCAGCCCGCCTCGATCGCGGCGAAGACGTACTTCGGCTGGAAGTGGATATCGGCGATCACCGGGATCTGCGACTTCTTCGCGATCGCGGGCAGGGCTTCGGCGTCGTCCGCCGACGGGCATGCGACGCGCACGATGTCACAGCCCGCAGCGGTCAGCTCGGCGATCTGCTGCAGGGTCGCGTTGACGTCGGAAGTGAGCGTGGTGGTCATCGACTGCACCGAAATCGGGTGCTCGCTGCCGACGCCGACCGGCCCGACCTGCAGCTGTCGGGTCTTACGACGCTCGGAGAGGACGGGAGGAGGAAGCGCTGGCATACCAAGAGCGACAGTCACGCCTTCAAGCGTACCTACCCCGATCGGCGGACATACACGACGTCAGCCGTCACGGTGAGCAGCATTACCTGGGCAGCCCAATGGTGCTGACAGCGCGCTCCGTCGCCGCTCTCCCGCGTCACTGGAACAGCTTGACCGGGTTCACGATGTCGGCGGTGACGGTGAGCAGAGTCACCGCGCCGCCGATGAAGACGAGCACCATCGTGACCGCGGACAGCTTCGTGTAGTCGACCGGTCCGCCCGCCGCCTTTCCGCGCAGCTTCCGGATCCAGTCACGGACGCGCTCGTACCAGACGACCGCGATATGCCCGCCGTCGAGCGGGAGCAGCGGCAGCAGGTTGAACACGCCGATGAAGAAGTTCAGGCTCGCCAGCAGGAGCACGAAGATCTCCCAAAGGCCGCGCTCGGCGGCCTCGCCACCGATCCGGCTGGCGCCGACGACGCTGACCGGGGTGTTCGGGTCGCGCTCGCCGCCGAAGATGGAATCCACCACGGCGGGGATCCGCGACGGGAACTCGATCAGCCGCTTGGCGGTCTCGGAGAACATCGTGCCGGTGAAGCTGAGCGTCCCGCCGATCGCGTCGACGGGGCCGTAGGTCAGCAGCGGCGGCGCGGTGTTCTGGATCGGCGAGGCGCCGATCATGCCGACGTCCTTGACCGTGGTGTTGTTGGAACCGTCGGCGACCAGCCGCTGCACGCGCGGCACGTCGACGGTCAGGTTCAGCCGCTGCCCGTTCCGCTCGACCACGAACGGCGTCGGGCCGTTGGCGACCTGGACGGCCGCGAGCATCTCGCGCCAGGTCTTGATCGGCTTGCCCGCGACGGAGACGACCTTGTCGCCCGCCTGGAGACCGGCGGTCTTCGCGGGGGTCGGGGCGTTCGGCGGGCAGGTGGTGTCGTTCAGCTGCTCCACCGTGGTGGCCGCGCGGGCGCAGGACGTGGCGCTGATCACGGCTTCGGTGGGAGCGGCCTGCGCGGCGGGGTTCGGCAGGCCCATGGTGACGGCCATCAGGTAGAGGATGACGAAACCGAGGATGAAGTGCATGGCCGAGCCCGCCGACATGACGACGGTGCGCTTCCAGGTCTTGAAGCGCCACATCGCACGCTTCGACTCTTCCGGGGTGACCTCGTCGAGCGCGGTCATGCCCGCGATGTCGCAGAACCCGCCGAGCGGGATCCACTTCACGCCGTACTCGGTCTCGCCGCGGCGGAAGGAGAAGATCGTCGGCCCGAAGCCGATGAAGTAGCGCCGGACCTTCATGCCGAAGGCTTTCGCCGCCCACATGTGGCCGGCTTCGTGCAGCGCGACCGACAGGCAGATGCCCAGCGCGAACAGCACGATCCCGAGAATGAAGACCACGCGCTACTTCCCCTTACCGATCAGCGCACCGGCACGCGCGCGAGCCCAGCGCTCGGCAGCTAGTACGTCATCAACGTCGCGAGGCTCGCGACGCCATTCGTCGGCGGCTTCCACCACCTGGGCAATAGTGTCCACAATCGAGGTGAAGCCGGTGTTCTGTGCCAGGAAGGCGGCCACCAGCTCCTCGTTCGCCGCGTTGTAGACCGCCGGGATGCAGCCGCCGACGGTTCCGGCGTGCCGCGCCAGCTCGACGGCGGGGAACGCGTCGTTGTCCAGCGGCTCGAAGGTCCAGCTCGCGGGCTTGTCCCAGACGCACGCGGCCGCGGCTCCGGGCACGCGATCCGGCCAGTGCAGCGCCAGCGCGATCGGCAGCCGCATGTCGGGCGGGCTGGCCTGGGCGATCGTCGAGCCGTCCACGAAGGTCACCATCGAGTGGATGATCGACTGCGGGTGGACGACCACGTCGATGCGGTCGGTCTCGATGTCGAACAGGAGCTTCGCCTCGATCAGCTCCAGCCCCTTGTTGACCAAGGTGGACGAGTTGATCGTGATGAGCGGCCCCATCGACCAGGTCGGATGCGCCATCGCCTGCTCGACGGTGACGTCGGCCAGTTCCTCACGCTTGCGCCCGCGGAACGGGCCGCCCGACGCGGTGAGCACCAGCCGGGCGACCTCGGACTCGCGGCCGGCGCGCAGGGCCTGCGCGATCGCGGAGTGCTCGGAGTCCACCGGGACGAGCTGGCCGGGTTTGGCCGCGGCCAGGACCAGGGGGCCACCCGCGATCAGCGACTCCTTGTTGGCCAGCGCGAGCGTGGCTCCGGTGGCGAGCGCGCGCAGGGTCGGCGGGAGCCCCTGGGAACCGGGGAGCGCGTTGAGCACGACGTCGACCGGGGTGGCGTCGATCATCTCGACGACCGCGTCGGCCCCGGCGAAGATGCGCGGGAGCTTGAAGTCGCCGCTGGAGTAGCCGCGCTTCTGTGCCTCGGCGTACAGCGCGAGCTGCAGGTCTTCCACGGCCGTCGGCCTGCTGATGGCGACGGCGTCGACCTGGTGCGCCAGGGCCTGTGCGGCCAGCGCGGCGGGGTCGGAGCCGCCCGCGGCGATCCCGGCGACCCGGAACAGCTCCGGGTTGCGGGCCGCGACGTCGAGGGCCTGGGCGCCGACCGATCCGGTCGAACCGAGCACGAGCACACTTCGCGAGGTAGTCATCGGGGCTCATTGTCGCTTGGGGCCCGTCGGGCGCGTGCAGCCAGGTGTGGGATCATTCGCGGGCAAGCGAACCATCGGGTTTTGAGGAGTTGATCGTGGCGAGCAAAGCGGTCGAAAAGCGCGGCCGGGTGGGCGTCGACACCGTCGACCCGCGCGACGAGCCGTCGGCCGAGTGGGGCTGGCACGGTTCCTTCCCGAAGGCGACGCGGATCGCGGGCTGGCTGAGCGCGATCATCCTGCTGGTGATGCTGTACGGCAACCACCACGGCTGGACCGAGAACCTGTGGCTGATCGGCCTGTCGCTGCTGATGATGTTCGGGCTGGTGCTCGACATCCGCAAACAGCGCACGGCCTGGCGCAAGTAGCTCCTTCGGTGTTTACCGGCCCCCGCTCTCTGTCGAGGACGGGGGCCAATTGCCGTCCTGGGACCACAGCTCGTTGACGATCTTGACCGCGTCGTCCGCCTCGACCCCGTAGCGATGCCGGTACTTCGCCGCCGGACGCTGGACCGCCGCGGCGACGTCCCCGATGGCGACGTTGTTCCACGAGCCGTTCGGGAAGAACTGCCGCATCACGGCGAGGAACCGGCCGGTCGCCCAGACCGGATCGGTCCGCTGTTCGAAGGATCCCCAGCTCGCGCGCTGCTGGAAGAGCCCGACCGAGTCGCCGAGGCCGCCGTCGAGGTTGGCGATACTCGACTCGACGATCACGGTGGCGATCGCGATGGCTGCCGCGCGATCGTTGAGGCCGGATCTCTGGACCGTCTCGACGATCACTCTGGCGCACGACGTGTTGTACGGGTTCATGTAGCCGCGCATCTTGGTGGCGAGCTGCTGGTTGAGGGTTTTGGCGGCGTCCCCATCGTCGGTCGACGCGCCCGACTGGACGCAGGGGAGGGCGACGTGTTCGACCTGGTCGGGCCGGATCTCGGTGGGCGGGAGCAGGACGAGGGCGAAGGCGAGGTACGCGGCGGTGAACATGCGGCTCCGTTGGTCGTGGTGGCGATTCGTGTTCTAACCCGAATCGCCACTCACGACCACCTGGACCGAGGGCTCACCGCCACCCTCACCCGCCCGAAGTACATGAAGGCCCCCTTCCTGTACCTAAGCGCAAGGAAGGGGGCCTTCATGTACTTGGCGAGGCGTGAACGGCTACCCGACGACCATCCTTTTGGGTTAGGTTCCCCCCTCATGAAGCTGCGCTGGGGTGTCACCGCTGTCGTTTCCGCTCTCGCCGCCGTGTTCCTGCCCGGCGTCGCCACCGCCGCGCCCGCCTCGGCGTCCCTGCCGATCGTGCGCTGCGAGTTCACGCCGACGCCGGAGAACCCCGCGGCCCGCCCGGTCCTGCGACCGCTCCCCTTCGCCCTGACCCGCGGCACCGTCGACGTCACGTTCCGCTTCAACTACGGCCCGGTGACCGTGCGCCTGAACCGCGCCGGCGCCGCCCCGTGCGCCGTCCACAACCTGGCGAGCCTGGCGCTGCAGCGCTTCTACGACCACAGCCAGTGCTGGCGGCTGACGAACTCCGCGCGCCTCGGTGTCCTGCAGTGCGGCGACATCTACGAAGCCGAAAAGGGCGGACCGGGCTACAAGTTCCCGGACGAGGTCGACGGCACCGAGACCTACGAGCGCGGCACCATCGCCATGGGCAACCAGGGCCCCGGCACCAACGGCAGCGAGTTCTTCATCGTGCACTCGTTCGCGAACATCCCGAAGAACTACTCGGTGATGGGCAAGGTCGTGCGGGGCATGGAGGTACTGGACCGGATCGTGGCGAACGGGATCATCCCGACGGACCCGAACGGGCCGCAGGACGGGCTGCCCGCGAAGCCGGTGAAGATCCAGAAGGCGACCGTCGGTTTCTAAGAGCGTGTCTTATGTGGTGAGTTTTCGGAGTTTCTTGTGGCAGGTGAGGGCGGCTCCGAGGGTGAGGAAGGCGAGGAAGTGTTCGGCTTTGCGTTCGTAGCGGAGGGTGAGGCGGCGGTATCC
>Ga0307518_10000402_pt1 | contig 33300 bp, 48 predicted proteins | sample 25_EM_MG_FD_203889 | JGI IMG/M metagenome (GOLD analysis project Ga0307518, IMG submission 203889) | Populus trichocarpa ectomycorrhiza microbial communities from riparian zone in the Pacific Northwest, United States - 25_EM | ecosystem: Host-associated > Plants > Roots > Unclassified | place... | reverse complement strand
GTCTTCGATGTATCGTATGCACGTATAAGCCGTGTTTGGTCTTGACGACCACCTTCCGTCTGACTGAACGCGAAACCACGATTGCGCCGCATTCGTTGGACCGCACGAACCTTTTTGATAGCCTTTTGGAACCTGTAACATGTACATTAGTCAACAACACAGCGCAGTAAGGGAGAAGGAAACGGGACATACTGTTCTTGACGCGGCCGGTAATCAGGAATATTATACTTTTGCAGCTCCTGTGCAATATGGTACGACAGAGGCATGTATGTGCGACGGTAACTGCAACAGCATCATCCGGTGAGTGAAGGGCGGGCTATCAGCAGGAAGGACCGACTATTTCCAGGCGAAGTCCCGGGCAAGGCAAATCAATGGCACAAGTAAGAGCAGGAAGTAAACGACAGCATCGGTCCATAGGCGAGGGACAAGGCCATAGTACTCGGTGGAGAACCCAATCATAGGAGCTATCCACGCATACAGAGGAAGGAAGATCATCGTGAAAACGAATGAACCCGGAATGGCTATGGAAGGGAAAGTCAGCTAACGCCTTTGAAGCAGTAAGGTAACTCACCAGCTACAGTGTATTTTGTCCATAAACTAGAGTATCGTTAGCGCATTGAGACCCGAGGAAACGAGAAAACCCACTCCGAGATTAGCGCAGCTTTCCCGAGTACGGTTAGAAGTACCGTGAGATACAAGGTCGTTCCCCAGAACCAATGCTGAGAATCAAGCCCAGTGGCCTGCTTCAGGTCACCCCAAAACAGAATAACAGTGAACCCGAAGAGAATCTAACCAAGGTTGTGTCAGCGACACCTTATAGAGAACATCGTACTCACCAAACTATGATACAGCGCGTTCGCTACCCATAACCAGAACGCCGTCTTCGTAAAGAACACGTTCTTCTGACCAAGCATGTACAACTGTGGATAGCGGTCCAAGACTCGGGCAGACACGAATTGATCAAAAATACCAATGACGAAGGGCGGCAAGACAGTAAAAATGACGTTATAAAATGAGATTGTCCATGACTCATATGCAATCTGGCCAGAGAAATTGTTGAGGAATGAGTACTACAGCGAGGCCGTCAGCTCAATCACCCGCAGCGCAAAAATCAAGACGCACCCAAAACTGCGTCATGTACAAAGTAATGTTTTTGTAGAAAGAATCTGATGATCCGCCTCAGATTGACAAGTGTTCCAGAAAGCGGGTGCCAACCTAACACGTACAAAGAATGAGTTTCGAGAGCCGCTGATAGCTCCAAGCACCATGGACAAGCAAGAGTTTTTTGAGATAGCGGAATTGCGAGATTGCGATGTCCGAAGATCGAGCTGCTTGAAGACCCTATGGAAGAACAATTCAGTTAAATGTAATCCTTCCAACTGTTTTGCATACCTCCACTCCTGAGATACCTATTCCAACGTGTGCAGCTTGGATCATGCTGACGTCGTTGGCACCGTCACCTATGGCCAGCAAGATCGAGTTCTGATTCTTTTTCACCAACTTCACGACAAGCGCTTTCTGCAGGGGAGAAACACGACCTGCCCGAAGTCGCCATTAGCGATTGCCATTATGCTAAGAGACGGGGAGCGCACAACAGATAACGGCCTTGCAGAGAAGGGCTAATTCAAGGAACGACTTCGACAATTCTTTCTCGAGTGCAAACCCGAGACTCTTGCCATCTGTAAGTCGTGCAGTGGAGTGGATGACTATGCACAATGAAAAAACGAACCAATGATGAGCGCAAGGTCCTCGAGTTCCCCGCTGCTCCGCTGATTCTTAATAGCCGACAATCTCTTTGAGATGAATTCCGCCGTGTCATTTGCATTATCCTCATTCACGATGACCTTCGTTCAGAGATTCAATAAATATCAACGATTACGACACACTTCCTACCCACCAAGTTCATAGACTCTGCGATCAGTCGACACGACATACCAATGTTGATCGCCGTCTCTTGCCGGTCTCCCGTAAGTACCCAAACCTACCAATCATGCGTGAGACCATCGACATTGGCCATGAATGTTTATAGAACGTACCTTGATCCCAGCCATCTGCAACGTGTGGATTGTGTCTGGGACACCGTCCTGCAATTTGTCCTCGATGGCTGTCGCCCCAAGTAATGTGAGATCTTTCTCAATGAGCTCCGCCGCCTTTTCAAGCGCTTCTGAGCGTCCGCTGAGTGTTGCTGCAGCTTGGTCATATATTGTCGACCACTGGCGATATTCCGCTTCTGGAACATCGCGGTAGGCTATGCAGAGCGTACGCAGCCCCTCAGTGGCATAGTCCTATGAGATAGCAAGCGATAGATGAGACATAGAGAAAGGATGCAAAGACATGTACTCAGTACCTCGAGATGTGCAAGCGTTTTCTCAGTAAAAGTCTGATGCTTTCCAAGTCGCTCAAGAATAACCGTGTCAGCACCTTTGCAATATAACTTGATCTTGCCATCGGGGGCGCGAACGACGGTTGACATGCGCTTGCGAGAGGAGTTAAATTCACACACGTTGAGGACTTCGTACTCGACAAGGGAACCACGGATATTGACAAATACAGAGCGCGGTTTGCGCATCTACAAATCACAATAGTGGGGTAGGCCGGCCAAACGGTGTGAGCGGGACAGCCACGAACGAACAAAGAATTCTCACATGAAACTGGTATCCCAATAGTTCTGCCCCGGCCACAAGTGCTACTTCGTCGGGACTGCTTGCCTGATAATGGGTCTCGCCGTCGCGTACTTCAGGTATCACTGTGTGACACACTGCAAGGAGTGACATAAACTCGCGCGCGACTGCTGTTGCCCTGCTACGGTCCTCTTCACCGCTAGCCGAAAAAGGATCTGCTCCAGTGTCACTCTCGACCGATCCCTCCAACAGAGCCCGCAGGTCGGCGAACGTACGCCAAACCTCCCTCCCGTCTTCGTCGCTCGAACGCGCCTCGTCAACCTCTTCCGTATATGCTACTCCACCGATGCTCGCTGCGCGAAAAACCATTTCATTCCTAGTCAGCGTGCCGGTCTTATCTGCAAATACAAACTCGACACGCCCGAGATCCTCCACAAGGGAAGACGTGCGCACCACTGCCGGGGTATCGCGCAGCTCGTAGTACATGTCGAGGTCAGCACTAATAAGCGCCGCATGCTGAAGCCTCACAACCTCGATCGTGACGATTAGAGATATCGGGATGAGGTTATTATAGAGGATTATGAATGTCAGGATGTCTGCAGTACAAACACGGCGCACAAGGGTCAAGCCACGCAAGACGTGGTAAATGAAAGGGCTTACCCTCAATGAAAGCCTTGGCTGAGGGAAATCAGGGTAGGAATATTAAAATGGATGTAAGGCATACCTCGACCTGTAAAAGTGCTTTCCTGGAATAAATACCACTGTTGACTCGATAGAAACCACTATGGGTAAATGTGAACATGAGCAGAGGAACGCGTGGACAAATCTTGTGGTTCAGGGCTGGTACATACCGTATTGATGGAAGCACCAATGGTCGAACCGATCGAGAGTGCAAGAAGGAATCCGAACAAGAAGATGATGTGAATATTGACTTGCTTTTCTACAGCTGTTCGCTTGATAGGAGCAGCCCTGCGTGGCAGAATGGACATGAGTGCGACAGTCAGAGCACCTGGATTTCACACGGAACTCACGTCGCATTACGCATCAGCTTGGTTTCATGACCCGTAAAAATGACTATCCCGTAAACCCAAGGAGTGTTCCGCAGCTGTGCGCCACGAAGGAGAAGTTGGTCAGGACCTACTGGTACTTGTTTTGGCACGCCAGTATCCGTTACGAGATCAAAGGTGCCCTCGTATGTGTACAGCGAGTTATTTGGTTGCTCGGACCGCAGTGCACCATGCAGGCGACCGACAAATGATGGGGAAGTTAGCGAAGATGTGTGGGGGGAAGCCTGTTTGATTTTCAGGTTCGTTTCCCTGGAAAAGAGCATAAATGCGATCGAAAACAGGACTGCGAAAAAGGTTCTAGAACATACCCGTCGAGATTCGATGTCTCTATATAGCAAAGACCCTCGGGTTCCGAGGAAGAAATGAGAACGAGGTCAGCCGGAATGAACTCATCTGACTCGACGCGGACAACATCGCCCACTTGGATGTCCTTCCACTTTCGCGAATCGAAGCCCAGCGATTGGTTTAAGACTTTGGCAATGCGTGCATTGAGCTCAGAGTCTGAATGATGACGTTTCTGTGGGTAACCGCAATGATTGAGACCATTGTTAAAACATCCTGACGAAGGGACAAACCAAATCCTCTTGTGTTTCTTTGAGAGCAGACGCAAGTAGGACAACGGCCAGAGGAACAATGGTGGTATACTTGTTCGTGGGGGATACGCCAGGTATTTGCTGTATGCATGCAGTGAACAAGAAGAACAAGTTTGCATACTTGGAGAATTGTTCTATACGTGAACTTGAGCATGCGTAAAAGCACTTCACGTTCTTACGAACCTTTGAAAAACTTGGGCACGAACGTGACAACATTATACTTGCTGGTTGAGACGAAGTTGGAGCAAAACTGGTCGTTCATTTCCGAATTATTGAGAGTGATGACGCGTTCGCCGATTGGGCCGGCCTCCTTCTCCCATGGCCATTTCCACTTCCACTTCTTCCGTTTGCGCATAGGGGTCCTTGGAGAGTGTGGGGTGCCTGGGAAGGATGCACTGCCAGGGAAAGCGGTCTCACTTTCGAAATTCCATCCCTGGCTTGGGTGCGTACCTGGCGTGGATAGCGAGAGAGATGAGTCCAGTCCAGCCGGTGGAGCCGTTGAATGGGTGAGAGGGAGTCCACTTTCCTGCGACTGCATTGGGATTGGATGTGCAGAGGTCGTATGCGGAGAGATAGCACCCTGTTGCGTAGCAGTAGGGGTCAAGTCAAGGAGGTCGTCGTCGTCGTCAAAGAATGGGTCCATCAGATGGGGCGCGTCCTGAGCTTGAGATTGTGCATTTGAGGACGGTGGATAGGTAGGATATGGATTGTTGGAACTGAGGCGAGAATGGTGACCGTATGGATGGGCAGCTGGATTGGCGGTGTTGACCAGAGCCGCAAATGATTCTTCGCTGTCCATTGTAGTGACCAGCGCCGGCGTAAGCTGTAGGAATAATGGCTGGGTGGACAATGTCGTGAACCTGGTTAAACCCTAAATAGTCCCGGACTGCTATGTAAGAACCTCACTCCGCAGCTTTACGTGGTTCTGTAGTGTAGTGGTTATCACTCGGGATTTTGACTACGTTTGCTCATCTTCCCGAAACCCAGGTTCGAACCCTGGCAGGACCTCCACCTTTTTGCATCTCTACATTAGTTACTTATCTCAACCAAAGTTGGGTGCAACACAACAGCTCTATGGGGTAGGGGCACAGTACGTTACGGCTCTATTATTCCCTTGTTGCTAGCCAGTAGCGACTGGGCGACCACTGCATGTATGTCTATACATCGATCTTGGCAAAGCTCCAAGCACTTCCAGTAAGGAGTTAGTTACGAGCACTCTAAATCACCACCGCATGAATTACCTTCATCGAGTTCTCAGTGCTCATTCGCCCCGACTGAAATATACTTGTGATTGAAGAAAGCGCGGGCATGCAAGCAAATACGACGGTTCCATCTGAAGCTACTGCTTCTTTCTCTGATGGATCCAGGTATATTTTACTCCCACATACCGCCTATCAGAAATTGTGAGCGTACAAAGGGAAGGTATTGCCCATCACTTACTGCTGAGCACGACGCGACAAGACCCAGCATCTCAATCCCGGCATCAGCCAGTGCGGTACTTGCTGCGATCGACCCAGAAGCTATACACCCTTCGATTCCGTCGTTTTCAATAATGCATATAAAGACGTCGATCGTTGACTTGGGGAAAAGCTCCAAGCAGACAGACGAAACGACTGCCTGATGGACTGCAATGGCAATAGATCGGTCCTCAGCATCCTTAGTAGAACAGTCGATTTAAGTCATGAGTAGCACGAATAAATGTACTTGCACGAAGGGGCGCCCTCCTGCGGACACAGGAAAAAGGCGCAAACTTGACCTCTACATTTAACCGCCCCTTTTCGCTATAGGTCGTGGTCTTCGACTGCCGTGGCCCATACACTGCACAAGCAAGTTTTGTCCTCTCCGTTTCGATATACGCAGAACCATTTGCTTGGGTGATCAGTCCTGGCTGCAAGACTTCATAGAGGGAGGGTAGATTCATCAGTGAGAAGAAATTTAAGAGGTAGGATCCACACAGATGGGTCGTATGTCAGTCGCTCCTCGATCGCGCCTGGGCATGCGCGCGTCTTCCTGGTCTGCATCGTCAAATATCGGTGAATGCGAGTCTTCAGGCCCATTGATACGTCTTCGGTCAAAGGAGGTCTGTGCCATCCTTGTCCGTCAGATTTCAGTCTTCAATTCCCTTCGTCCGACGCCAAAAACGTCTCCTTTTTCGGACGCTTACATAATGGATTCAAACGGGCGCGGGCCGGTCCGGGTCAGCTCGGATACCCGCGGGGGCAGATAGGGGTATGGAACCCCCACAACGTTGAACCACACCAACTTGCAACGTAGCAGAATGACCCCTCTTAAGCGCACTGTACGTCCTCGTACCATTGTATCTTTGCTCATTCCTGACGGCATCTAAGCCATTGGCCTCGGTTTCTCCGACGTCGATGCGACGAGATGCCACCCAGCAGCAACACAGTGCTCGCCCAGTTCAAATCTTCGGAGCAGCCTTGATGAGCACATAAGTCGTTTGTACCCCAACCATTGACAGCCCACGTCGCAGGAGGCTATGAGGGCGGCATTGTATGCGCGGGGCGCCACTGATGAAACGCTTCTCGACCACCTTGAGCGACTCAACAATTTATGGGTGGGACAAAATATTTGCTCAGTACCCAAATGGAAAACTTCCTACACTTGGAGTGCGTACAGTATAGAATTGTTGTCCATGCCAATGCTAACGATCTCCAGGAAAAACCACAGCCGGATGATGGTCACATCCTAAATTGCCGAATCCCACACTCTACCCTCGCCGCATCCGCATCTGGGACGGCGGCATGGAGCAGTATGGACTGTACTGTTTCGATTTCTTCGATGTTGTTAAACGCACCCCCGTGAACACCCCTGATGGCTACGTGATTTCGTATTATCTAGACCAGGGCGTATCATTTTCACGCGAGCTTGTGTCCTGGGAGACAGGTGCAGGGATGGATAGAATTCCTGCAGGTACGGAGAAGTACGGCGCCGCAGAAGGATCGCGGCTTGTGCTTACGCGTCCTGGAAAAATGCCCTACTACTTCCAGATTCCCCGCAGACCCTCTACCACGCATGGAGGAGTGGTGTTTGTCCAACCTCAGGCCAGTGTTCCCTATTAGCTTAGCATTTATTGTATCCCTGTTTGTCCCCATCCCTTGAATGTATGATGTTTCGATGAATGGGGAAAAATATGACATCCAAAACACATGTGATCAGATCGAAAGTGACCTGCACTAAATGGTTCGTATGTCGTTTTCTGCTTCCACAAGTGCTGGTGCATGGGCTAACTGGCCCAAATGCAGAACCAATCGGACAAGGGAAAGCAAGTATCAATTACGATTGTTTCTATATAAAAAAGCATAGCAACGGTGGTTTGATAATTGGAGGTGTACACAGTAGAGGTCCAACCGCTCTCATGCAAAGGCAGAATTGAGGAGTGACTCGAGCTGTTTCTTGTGTTGGACCTGAGAAAAGTCAGTACAACGAATCTAGATGACAACACCCTACTCCTCACCTTGCTGCCTGTCGCAACCGAGCTGGTCGGCTCACGGCCAGCATACAAGGGATACTTTCCGCGGTGATATTGCGTCTCATTGGCAGCTGTCAAAATGCGGGACCCCACATACGTCCATGCACCGTTATTTAGAGGCTCCTCCTGTAAAGGCGTCAGCGTGTCTAAAGAACTTGGATGCTGCGTGCTCTACCTGACACCACAAGAGGTCAGCGTTGGGGTACTTGTCAAGGTGGGGAGTGATCTGAGGAATAGTTAGAAAATTCCACGCGACATACGATGAAACAGCGCACGAGATCGTATGGGAACGGCGACAATTGTTCAAGGCGGCTGATCGCTACATCCTTAATTCCTCTCTGTTCGCGCTCTTGAAGAAGTGTGTAATATATCTGGCCTAAAAGATGGATGAGTGTCAGTAAACTGATTATATCCGCAACTACCTACCAGAGCACAGGACATGACGACGAATCTGCTCAGGAGCTACCAAGTTGTCAGGATGAGGCTCGGGCAGATACCGCTCAAAGTGGGTATCGCCGATCATTTCCGATAATTCGGAGCGTGCGCTCGGATGGCGCAACAAAGCTTTCGAGAAGAAGAGGATGAGCTACGAGGTAAACACCTCAGTACAGGCACGCGACTGTAAACAGCGAGCGACATACTGGCTTTCTAAAGTCGCGGTGTATTTGTCTTCGGAGAACGTGGAACTGCATACTAGATTATACACAGGTTCATCCCGTGGTCGCAAGTGTACTCACGTAATTAGCGGGTGTACTAAGACCACCATTAGCTACAGCAGATTTCAAAAATACGAAAAAGCGTACGTTGGATAAACGACTTGCATATTACAATCTTGGTGTTGGCGTTCAATCTTCTTCGCCGAAGGGAAAGCATGCGGATGGTCATCACAGAGTTGCAAGAAACGCTCGAGCCTTCCACTCGAATGCTCTGGACCTTGGCCATCGTAGCCATGGGGCAAATTCACTACCAAGCCAGTACGCTGCAGCCACTTGCGTTCCCCAGATGCGATGAACTGGTCAATAATGCACTGGGCATTGTTGGCAAAGTCGCCGAACTGGGCTTCCCAGATAGTGAGGAAGTTGGGCGATACGAGGGAGTACCCGAGTTCGAAGCCCAGTGTGCCATACTCCGAGAGTGAGGAGTTACATACTATGAAACGCGCTTGGTTCGAGTCGATGTTATCAAGGGGAATATGCTTCTGTTCGTTGACTTGGTCGTGAATGATAGCGTGGCGCTGGGAAAAGGTACCGCGCTCAACGTCCTGACCCGAGAGACGCACGTGGACCTTTTCGAGCGCAAGAGATCCAAAGGCAAGTGCTTCTGCGGTCGACCAGTCGATGTTGTGGCCCTCTTCGACAGTTTTTCCGCGCGTGGCAAGGATGCGGGCGAGATTGCGATGGGGGGTGAAGCCGGCTGGGTACTGCGATATGGCTCTCCCGATCCGCTTAAGGGTCTCCCCATCGGATCCGGTTTGCCGCGTGGGGAGCGTCTGTTCTGCGAGCTGACGGGGCGTCGGGAATCCTGGCCACGACGCAGAGAGCCATTCCTTACTCGAAGGAACATAGTCCTTGGCGGCACTGGCGGCCTTTTCGAGCATACCCCACACCCACTTCTTGTGTTCCTCAATATCCTTTTCCGTGAAAGTGCCCCTGGAAACGAGGAACTTCGAGTATTGCGTCAATGGCGTGGGTTGCTTCTCGATCGCTTTATACATGCGGGGCTGGGTGAAGCTGGGCTGGTCGGTTTCGTTGTGCCCATAACGACGATAGCAGACAATATCGACAACGACGTCGCGTTTGTACTTCGCACGATAATCAGCGGCAAGCTGGCACACGAAGTTGACGGCCTCTACGTTGTCGCCGTTGACGTGGAAGATAGGTGCGTCGATAGCCTTAGCAATGTCGGATGGGTAGGGGGTGGAACGAGCGAAGCGCGGATCGGTAGTGAAACCGATCTGGTTGTTGACAATGAGATGGATGGTGCCTCCTGTGCCGTAGCTGGGGAGGTTGTGGAAGCCCATGGTCTCGTATACGACACCCTGGCCAGCAAAGGCAGCATCGCCGTGAAGCAGTACGCCCATGGCAGTATTGTGCGTCTTTTCGTCCCCTTCGAGATTCTGGATGGCGTAAGTCTTTCCGAGCACGATGGGATCTTCCGCTTCGAGATGGGAAGGATTAGCAACCAGCGACAAAGAAACCTTCTTTCCAGATGGCGTGGGTCGTACGTAGTTGGCGCCAAGGTGATACTTGACGTCACCAGCAGGGAAGTCTTCCTCGGCAGAGCCAGAGAACTCATTCAGGATGGCTTCGACGGGCTTGCGAATGACGTTTGCGAGGACGTTTAGACGGCCACGGTGAGGCATGCCAAGGGTGACATGTTTGACGCCGTGATCGACCGATCTGTCGATGAGCGCCTTCATCCCAGGAATGAGTGCTTCACAGCCTTCGAGACCGAAGCGTTTCTCATTGGGGTATTTGCTAGCGATGAATTTCTCGAACGATTCGGACCAGATGAGACGGTCTAGAATCATGCGTTTCTCTTCCAGTGTATAGTTCCATGGTTTAGGGATTTCAATGCGTTCTCTAATCCAGTCGCATTGCTCCTTGTCCGGGATATGGACGTACTGAATGCCAACAGCACCGCCTGTTCATTATCTGTAGATATAGCTGCACATTCAACAAGATGGAACATACAATAGATGCGCTTCAGCGTTTTGATTATTTCTCCAAGTGTCATTGATTTGCGGTCCTCGGTTGCAAAGTGAGGGAGGATACCAGGGCTGAGAGCGATTTGCTTGTCAAGATCACGTTGATTGAATCCATAATGGCTGATTTCTAACTCTGGAGGACGGACGTCGGCGAGATCAGCGTCTAAGATGCCCAGTGGGTCTAATTCAGCACAATGGTGTCCGCGAACTTGGTAAGCGCGGACCAGTAGTTGGACCTATGCGGGAAGTCAGCAGGGCTGTTTTAAGATATATGGTCATTGGGTGACCTTGAGATGGTCGTCTAATTCCGCTCCGCCAGCTGGATAAAGTGCTGGTGCACCGTCCGTAGGCCGAACGACGAGACTGGGAGGTGGTTGAAATGCTTTGGCGCTTGGGACGCCACGGTCCATTGCAGAAAAGTAGGCATTCCAAGAAGCATGGACGGAACGGGGATCTTGTTTCCAATGTCTATACATTTCCTCTGCATAAGATGCATTGGTGCCATTCGCAAACGGGTCGTTTGGCGAAGGCGTCGCTGGGGTTGCGAGTGTTCGTCGCAGATGCACCGCGGCACTTCCAGCAACGGAAGACCGCAGGGAATGGGGGAAGCGGCTCACGACTCGCCGTGAAAGCATTGCAGACAAGAAAGACAGCGGACAATGTCGGCGACGGACAAGAGGAAGATGGATTACGTCAGCGCCCACAGTATTCCGCTCCGTGCCACCGCATTGGGACAGCAGAGGGAGGGGGTAGCAGGCTGGTCATAGAAGGTGGCCATAAGATATGCAAATACACCAGACAAAATCTAGTATTGGCTACACTCCGCGAGTTGACCATAAGATGTCTCGGGACATAACAAACGAAAGCAAAGAGCGTTCCGGGGCATGCAACCAACTACACCGGCACCAGGTGCCGCAATGTCCTCATGACTTCATCAGCCAAGGCTTGTTTACGATTGTCCAGTCGTCTATGAGCTTCCAAAAGTGGGCGACGACGGACTTGTCAATGTGTCGCCGGTGTGGGTCAATCTGATACAGACATTGATATACGGTCAGAACATCGCAAGCGGACGCAAAACGTACCTTGAGTTCCGTTACGTTCCAGTCTTTTATCTTTGTGTTTGGAGGGTCATTGGACCATGTCACGTAGATGCCCTTCACTGGAGTTACCGTGTAGCTTGCATCAGGAGTGAACAGAGAGGTGACCCAACGCACCGTGATGAAACAACGTCCTTGGATCACTCCACTTGTACGGTCTGAACTGCCACGCCTGGCCAGTCGTCATCACGCACACAACACGCTCCCACGCATCCGCACCAAACTTTTGTAATGCATCTGTGCTGTCGACTACAAAGTATCGCTGAAGGGCACCAAGTCCACTTGACGATCCCGGTGTGGACGCAGGTCCTGATGCTGTAGGAGGAGCCCGCCGTCGATCTATGTGCAGGACATCTTCAGCGCGGGGATTTCCTGCTGTTGCAGCACGTTCGCGGGCGGCTGATGAAGTCTCGAACCTGTGGGGTGTATGTGCGTGATGGGCAAGATCTCTATATATAAAAAAGAACGTACACAGATTCTTGGAGGAAACGCTTGACATTGTACATCGTTATGAGGGCAGTAGGAGAGGAAGATATCATAATGATAGGGAACAAATTCTCTAACAGCGGCGTTGGAGACGCGATCGAGTGTGGTCAAGGATAATCGTGGACACTCACTGACTTTGCGGGCCTGCATCGGTGGACCCGCAGATGGAGCTGGCACGGAAGGCGCCCCAGGCTTGCTATCCCTCGACTTCTTAAGTCTCTCGGAAAAACTTGCATGCAGAGCTGAAAAGTTCTGCAGAATTACCCGTGCAATGTTCCTTGAAGCTCAGTCAGGGTGAGAAGTACAAAACAACGCACGTTCGGCTTTACACCCCTCAACACCGTATTTCTGTCTCTTAGTTCAACTTCATTCGCCTTGATGCGCTTAACAACGCCTGCATCTTGTACATCCGCAACATAGGGTCGTTTTGAAGGAGAGACGGCTTCTGGAATATATGGGTGTGCGGCCCATTTGGGCGTCGTCGATGGTGTGGCGATAGCAACACCTGAATGAGGAGGAGTACTTGGCGGAGTGGTTGATTCTGTGGAAGAACATGCAATTATTCATGCGCATACACAAGACAGCCTGTGTATTCAAACGCACCAGTCATCAGTGGCTTTATTCGACCCAGATCACCCACCTCGCCTTCCAACCACTCCACTACATTCTTTCTCTCAGTAACGCTCACGAAACCAACAGCCAGACCCATTTCCCTCGCTTGCTTCATGTATTCAGCGCCCGGTGCATCGCGGAGAAGCCAGGCGAGATATATCGCTTCTAGAGTATAAAAGTCGGTGGACAAAGCTGCATGTGATACGCCTGGTTTCGTGTACCGTGTCAGTGTTGATTTTGGAAGGGTGGTTGAACCAAGTGAGATGTGCGTTGCGCTGGGAAGGGTCGGAGTGGGTTCGCTGTTGTCGAGATAAGTGATGGGTGTCTTCGATTTAATGGCTTGTCTGAGGACAAGTAAAGGGTCGCTGGTCGTCGAGCTCATTGTCGAGTTGAGAGCGATGCTCACTTGGTGTGGAGGGAACTACAATACAACAGAAACAAACAGTGGCACCGAAGGTCTCTCTGGTCCACAACGTACATACATACACCGCCCTCTGGGCACTCCTGGAAAGCTATTTACACATGGACTCATTTATCGAAATGCAATGTCATCGCTCAAGTAGAAAAAAGTCCCAAAGTCCATGTATATATATAACGGCCCCGAGCTGAATGTTACAAGTAGCTGATGGGCCGTAGCTCCCGGAATCGATTGTTTGTTTTTTCCATAAACTTCCATACAGGCGGCCCTATGATGGGTAAATAACATCTGATCAAGCGTTTCCAGGAGCTGCAGAGTGTCAGTGCGAGGGCAGAGATTGAGAGACAGTGACTTACCTGTGTCATTTGGGTCACCCACCAGTCCTCCAGAGCCCTACGAGGACTTTGGACCTAAATGTCACCGAGGGAGAATTCGATGCTGCAAAGGTCAGTCGGACTTACTGGGCGCAGTAAACCAGCCTTGAGTGCGCTGAGTGAGCTAAGTACCACAGGTACATAGGCAAATACGGTAACGGGTACGCGGGTACCCACGAAATGTGGGACCCGTTACCCATACCTTCACTCAAGCCAGTGAGTGTTATATTAATGACATTTTCGGCTCCATCCAGGCTAGGGTCTATGTTCGGATCCAAAGGCTCGCCTTTCTTGCGCTTGTGAGGATGGGGTGAAAGGGCCGTGCTAACAGATTACGAGCGCTTTCAAGTCTTCGAATTTGCCCTTGGCAAGGTTTCTGGAAACGACACATCACCTTCTTCTTTCACGCCCATTGTCTCAGCTGCTGGATCCCTGAGCCTATCTGACCAATGTGAGTAGAATGTTGACATAAGCATGTCGGCCTTCCAGCCATTGCACACGGCGGTCAGCATTCGTCGTCATCGTCGTCGAGGAGCTGGTGAGGGTGGTGGCGAAATGGTGGGTGGTGGCGGTTGGCGTCACCTGGACGCCCGGTGATGGCCACCGTTATCGTCGATGCTGATGGTCGTCGTCGTCGTCGTGTTGGTGGTGGTAGTCGGTGTCGTCACCGTCGCTCGGGGTGGCCGTGGTGGTCGAGGTGGCGGTAGTTGAGGCGGTTAGCGTCACCGCCGTTCGCGGTGGTGGTAATCCACTGGTGGAGAGTGGCTGTGGTCAGGTTCGCGCGCCGAATGTGCGAGAGGACGTGCGGGTCAAGCATATATCTAGATGTGTCAAGCACACTTGCAAACACGGAAACACCTACCAATGAACCAACCGGATACAATAGAGATGCTACGGTGCATATGAGCATGTTAGAGATGGAGGGCGAATAGATGAGACCCACAGCACCAGAGACTGCACACACAAGTGGAGTGAGTGGACAAACGTGCCAAGCCTGTTGAACAACACGAGAGTGGCCAGAGAACGTCAGAAAACGCTGAATGGTATTCAAACCAAATGACTCACGAGTTGCAGTCATTGTCACCGTGCAGTGCTGGTGATTGTGCTGGTTCTGGTCGTCAGTGGTCGTAGTCCTCATTATTGAGGCGGTGGTGATGGTCACGCTGGTGGGACTGTCGTCGTCGTCATCATGGGGTTGACTGGGTGCGCATTCGTGGTGTTGTTGGCTGGGTTATCAGTCGTGTCTGGCTCTGCGCTCACTCGTGCTGGTTTGGGTGAGGCTAGGACCGCACTCGTGTCCCGACTGACTGGGTGCTGCGCTGGGACCGCGATCCGTGGCTTAGAGTCCTCGAGTGAATGACATTGAGTTAGTGGATGACCATTAGGAGTGAGAGGGTTTACAGAATGCGATATGTCGAAAATTACGAATACACGATCCCCTAACAGACCGGTCCGCACGGATAGAGTTGACGAAGTGCTTGATAGACCTGGAACGCTTGCAGCGTCCAGGAAAGGCAGCTAAAACATGGTTAGGACGCGTTCAGTCGCATACTCTGCGCGGCCGACGTTTCTTCCTCCAATCGTCGTCGCTTCCTCTCCAAGTACCGCGACCTTGCGTCCTGAATGTCGGTATCCGTATTCCGCTTTTGAGCTATCTGTAGCATAGCTTCGGCCCCTTCCCTCTCTTTCAACATACGTTCGCGTTCTTCCTCCATCTGTCTTCGTACCTCCCTTGCTCTCCGCTCGTTGATGTCTTTTTTACTTGCAAAGAGACCAACCGCCCTATGGGCAGATTCGGCGGGGTTATTTGGAGTTGTTGTAATAAAACCTTGTTGTAACCCCAGACGTCGGGTATTCGGCGCTGCAAGATTGAGGCCGGCAGAAAGTAATTCACGCTTGTCGACGATTTGGTTATCGTCATTGAGTTCGACATCCTTCCCCCGGTCTTGTGCTAGTCGGGCCAGCTCGAGGTCTGACTTCACCGCCATGTCCGGGGGCTTGGAAATCGTCAAATTCAAATTTGAACGTGGACCTTGGGGGCCAACGATGGGTTTGGGTGCAGATGCGGCCGCCATGGTCTCTTCATGTTGTTTCTCGGAGTCTTCAAGAAGAATGCGGTAAAAATGGGCCATGCCCGTCGTAGATCCTTTCTTTTTCTTTTTCTCCGCCTCTATGGTTAAGTTTAGTTTAGTTTCTCAAAGCTAAAGGCGGACATACCTTCACTTTTCTTTTCTTCTTCTTCCGCCCTTCTAATTTCTGCAACCTGGTCCTTGTAGGCTTGCGTGACGAACGCTTCTTTGTCCGCGAATTGATCACCTTCCATTTCGCGTTCGTGCTGTAGCATCTTTTCCTCAGCTCTGAGGCGGTCTAGCCTACGTGTTGCGGCAGACGATAAAAGGGCTTCTATGTATTTGGGCTAGATAAGAGATCGATTAACAGAGTTTTCGAAGATGAGACAGGAATCGCACTCACTTTACGGAGTTTCGTATCCACTTCCTTTGCTTCTTTCTGCTTCTGCTTCACACCTTGCATCCTATCCCATACCTCGTCATACTGGTACACCGTCGGGTCGACTTTGAGCTCCTGGTCAACACGCTTCTTTGTCGCTTTGGAAGTCTGAGCGAGTAAATTATTCGCCGCGACATGTTCGTTGTCCGACGTAGTCTTCACGGCGTCTGCATCATCCAGTGACGCAAACGCCGTGGGTGGTTTGAAGGACGGAACAGGCTTTGCGCTCTTGTTGGCGAGAGAGAAGGACAACTTCATACTCGATAGGTGTGTAGTGGTGTACTTACGTAAGTCATTAGTAGAACTCGAAATGCGTCGGAGTCCCAGGCGTCCCAAGTTTTAAAGATGTGTACATTGCATGTGCAGATCTAATAGTCATGATTCGGGTTTTCGGGCCCTCCTCACATGTCTACCTACTGTATAGCTGCATTCTGCGAAGTCAAGCAAGGTTTCTGCCGAGGCAGTCGGCACTTCCCCGAGTAGTGCTACCCCTCGTTAGTCCCTTGTCAGAGAGGGGATGACAAGCGGCATTTTCATCCGCATTCAACATCGGCACTGTCGAGCATGGTGCGCAAGAGTTCTGAAAACTGGTTGTGCAAATTCTCTGGTACGGTGCGATGGTCTCAGCGAAAAATGACAACAGACAGGAGGACGTACTTGCACGGTCAACTGCCTGTGTATATTCTTGGTTCGCTTCTGTGATCCCAGTTTCCAATGCCTGAAGACGATTCGCCTGAAGAGGTGAAAGCCACGAAGTTAAATATGTCGCAACACATTCAAGGGTACACGGCGGTACCTGCTGCTCTTCCGGCTCCGGAACTGGCAGGGATTGGATCAGGACCTCGATCTGCTTTGCCTTCATGATTAGATCGTCCACTAGTTCCTTCTTGTTTGCTTGTGCATTGTCAATATCGAGCGGTGGGAAGACGAGCCGTGAGCACCTTCGAAGACATCTGGTGGGTCGAACTTGTCTGGGTTTCGCTGTTTAGTAATCGGCATCTGTTCGCTGACTTGAAGAAAAGTGGACCGGGTGGTGAGGTAGGCGATGCTACTGGACATAATCACGAGCAGCTGGGGTCCCGTCAGCCACTAGTACTTGAACAGAGTAAATACTAAATTACTCACCCTTTGTATTTCATCTTGTAGCTGGGTTATGCGATCCATATGCGAGAGATCCTGCAGCATTGGCGCTGCCTATGGAGCAGGCCGTCCTTGAGTTTGGTGACTTAGTAAGGTCATTTACAAGCTCCTTTGAAGAAGACAAACAAACCGGCTACCTTAGGCAAATTTTTATTATTGCACCGACCAGCTGCCGGGAGCGCCGTTGGCAGCCGCCAGCGCCAGCGAATTTCGTTGCTTCTTCACCACGCCACTTGCTGTGCCATGATGCCCTCCGAAGTCCCTCCCCGCAGAACGAGCGCATTCACATATCCACCCAACTATTCCTTTCCCCACCACCGCCTTCACCCCATCCTCCGGGACCCAGCCAAGCAGCCTATTGTTCTTGTGGCATGCGGATCCTTTAGTCCCATCACATACCTCCACCTCCGGATGTTCGAGATGGCCAAGGATTACATTCGACAAAACACCGATTTCGAGATTGTTGGAGGATACCTCAGCCCAGTCAGCGATCAGTACAAGAAACCCGGTTTGCTCAATGCACATCATAGGTGAGTGTCGGTATTAACATGAACACTAATAACCCCTCCCACAGAGCTACCATGTGCACGCTCGCTGCGGAAGAAACGTCGTCATGGCTCATGGTGGACCCCTGGGAAGCGCTCCAGCACTATCAACGCACGGCCGTCGTGCTTGACCACTTCGACTTCGAAATAAACACCATCTTGGGTGGTGTCCAGACGCAGGAGGGTGAAAAGCGTGACGTCCGTGTCATGCTTCTGGCTGGCTCAGATCTGATAAGTACCATGTCTGAACCCGGTGTTTGGTCCCATCAAGACGTAAGTCGATCGTCTGATTGATGTCTTGTCCTCTTGCGTTCCCTTTTCAGTCCCGATTGCACGACTGAATCATCGTTGCCCTAGCTTGAACACATACTTGGGCGCTATGGCACGTTCATCATTGAACGCGCAGGTTCCGCCGTGGACCAAGCTATAGAAAACTTGGCTCGGTGGCGCCACAACATATATCTGGTTCCTCAACTCATTCAGAACGACGTATCATCGACGAAGGTCCGGTTGTTCCTTCGCCGGGGACTCTCTGTGCGGTATTTACTGCCAGCTGCCGTGGTAGACTACATCGAAGAGAATAATCTATACCTAGACGACGGGGCAGGATCTGAGAAAGAGAAGGGGAAAGAGAGGGAAACCGCGATGGGGAGGTGACGGTGGGTGCAACGAAGCGTTCAGCCTATAGCGGTATTTTATACCCTGTACTACACTGAAGGTTTGATGCAACAACACGAAATCGAAGTTGCATCCACTGCAGAGAACCACTGACATCGTGGTCTAACCTCAAAGCCTACTAGACATGGGCCCTTGCAGCAACTTGCCATTTCAGGCGTTGATAGATAACATACCTCGCATCCGCTGATTCCACCTCCAGCTGATACCACCATGCCCGTGGTTCAGTTTGCACCATTTGCCTCTCTTGTTCAGCCCGGATTTTGGCACGAACTCACCAGAGTCAAGATCGATGTCCTCCGCCTTTCGGACGAGTCGTTGACTGCGAACGGGTCATATACCATCGGACGGACCATCAGAGATCGCGAAACCGGTCAGGACGTAGCATTAGGGTGTAATCTAGTCGTGGGCGCAGACGCGTTCGAGAAGACGCCTCAGTACGTCCACATCGTTCGATGAGAGATATCGAAACGGCTCAAGGCCAGACAGGGTGCCAGCCATGTCTGTTGCAGCGCGTGGCGTCTTCAAGAACTACAACACGATCGAGGAATTCAAAGCTGCTGATAAGGCCGCCCTATTCAACGAAGTCGCCAATGAGGTGCGCGTAACACCACGGCTGACACCCGATTCTCAGCCTCCTACCTAGATGTGGCAGAGCATCGTAGATAACAGAGATACTTCAAAGCTGAATCAATTCTTGCTCATAACGTTTGCAGACCTAAAGAAATATCAGTACTACTACTGGTTCGCTTTCCCAGCATTTGTGGCGAAGCCTGCTTGGGAAATATCAACTGCAGGATGGAAGGCCGCAGACTGCGAACTCAGTGGATCCCAGGTATGACCCACTTATGCCGTTCTGATATTCATTCTGATGATCACCAAAGTTAACCTCTATATTCGACTCGTTACACGCCCAAATGAAACCCTTCTTCCTGGTAAAGCTAACCGGTGACACGGCCGAACTGCATTCGATAGATGATGCGGATACGCTCTTCACTGGTGACGCGTCGGACTCCGTCAGTTTTTAGAGGGGATAGGCTGGACTGAGCTGATTGGTTTTTTATTTGTCAGATCCTCGTTGGGTTCCTCGATCCATCGGCTGCGCCTGATAACCCGGGATGGCCCCTACGGAACCTCCTCACCTATCTCCAGACATTGTATCCATCACGTGCATCCTCAATCCGTGTCCTTTGCTGGAGAGACACCGAGCTGCCAACTGCAGGCAGGTCATGGAAAAGCCGCTTCGGTATCGTTACAGGGGAAGGCGGAGACCGCACCATCAAACCTTCTGCGGTTGGATGGGAACGACACCCCACGACCAACAAGCTTAGTGCACGCATGGCTGATCTGGCCCCTATGATGGACCCCACTAGGCATGGCCAACACCTTTTCATTGTTGTTTCACGGAGACTCACCGAGTGACCCAGACTTGCCGACCAGGCTGTTGATCTTAATCTGAAGCTCATGCGATGGCGGATTCTACCATCTTTAGATCTCGACAAAGTTGCTAATACAAGGTGTCTTCTTCTTGGCGCGGGCACCCTTGGGTGTTATGTAGCCCGCACATTGATGGTAGGACTTTATCTGACTCCTGTTTAACAGCCTAATGGCGTGTCTAGGGGTGGGGCGTTCGCACCATCACACTCGTCGACTCCGCCCGCGTGTCATTCAGCAACCCCGTCCGTCAACCACTGTTCGAATTTGAGGACTGTTTGAACGGTGGCAAACCCAAAGCAGCATGCGCCGCCGAACATCTCAAGAAGATCTTCCCTGGGATCGTACGCCCCATCGTTCTCTTACGTTTTGCCATAATGACCGCTCTATCACATAGAACGCTACTGGATATAATATCTCTATACCCATGCCTGGACACCCGATACCCTCTGCTTCAATGGAGAAAACCCAGCAGGATGTTGCCTTGCTCGAGAGGCTAGTTGACGAACATGAAGCTGTTTTCCTCCTGATGGATTCACGTGAGAGTAGATGGCTCCCCACTGTGCTCGGGGCAGCTAAGAACAAGGTCGGGTCCTTCGTTCTCGCCTCACCTCCTGGCGGGCAACTCTGAGCACACGCACTTGCATTCAGATCGTCTTGAATGCGGCGCTTGGCTTTGACACATACCTTGTGATGAGGCACGGTAGTCGTGCTTCTGTATCCCCGCCATCGAATACACAGCGCCTTGGATGTTACTATTGTAACGATATCGTCGCTCCAACGGACGTACGTGTTTCGCCTTCAATCTTACGTTTGACCTCATGGACATCCACAGTCGCTCACTGACCGCACACTTGACCAAATGTGCACCGTGACACGGCCAGGACTGGCACCAATTGCAGCATCAACCGCCGTCGAACTGCTAGTGTCCCTGTTACAACACCCCGCTGGGTGAGTGTCACATTGCATCTCATTTTCACTGCCTTGCTAACGTTCTGTGTTTGCCAGTATCCACGCACCTCCACCTCCGCCGCAAACTACGAACAGCACGGATACTGGATCAGATGGATCAGGTTCCAGTAGTGTCCTTGGTCTCGTGCCACATCAACTACGCGGCTTCCTCGCACAGTTCCGTACCCTTCCAGTGACAGGCGCTGCTTTTGACCAATGCACAGGGTGCAGCGGGGCGGTGCGCATACTGTACGATTAAAGAAGCGCTGGAAGTGCTGACGCTCTTGCAGGTTCTCGAGACATACGAGAAAGAAGGGATTGCTATGATCCAACGTGCATGCAATGATCGAAGCTATCTCGAGGCGCTCACCGGACTGGACAAGCTGCATAGCGAGGGTGACGCTGCACTGGAGAGTGTAGACTGGGACGAAGAGGAGGATTAGTAGTACAAATGCGCCACATGTTCCTTACAAACTGTATCAATGACGTATGTCTTAGCGTGCCACACAGGGACGGAAATGGATATGCAGTTAGGCTGCGACGTTGTTTCTGTACGGTAAGCGATGAACGACACAGGTATGAAGCATGTATGAGGATGAGTAAAAACGTAGCAAAATCCAACTTGCATAGATAAGAAGACCACGTGCTGGCCTGCGTATAAGAAGCACTCGTACACGCCACTTACGCGCGTCCCCTCTGGAAGTGCTTACTCGCTCTCCGAGATGAGGGCGACAATCATCCTGTAGACCATCGAGTGAGGACATGGAGTAGAGGGGGTGAAGGAGAACGCACCGATACAGATAATAGAAGAACGACAAGAGGTAAAAGCCCAATTTCATGAAGCTCTCCTTCTTGTGCCCAGATAGCGAACGGAAAATCTCGGTTGCGTCATACATGTGGTTCTTGTTTCGTATCCTATTGTGCAAAGCACGATGAGAGGAGTCAACTACATGAGGTCACACGCACTTGTTGGCATTATACAGCATAAGCGGAAGATTGAGTAAGAAGGCGAACCATTGGCCCGACAGGAGGAAAAGTAGCGTGAGGAAGGCGTGTGCAATATTCTCTGGTAAGACAAACTACGAGCCGTGACATCAGTCTATCTGCAATACATACAGGGAACGGACTCACTTGGTTGAGCTTGTTGCAGAGATCTATAGGATTTATGTAGTCGCATTCGAGGTCGGAGAACATGATAATCTGGGGGGTGTCGATACCGCTGAGACTCGGGGTATGGATATGGGGAATGACCTACGAAGAAGACCATCGTGAAAAGCAAACCAGCAGCCATAAGGACCGCGAAGAGGAATAGCCAGCCTGGAAAGCGTTGTCGCGTCACCGGATATCAGTCATACAGCGACATTGGACGCACCAGCTCCACCCATGTTGTCGGAAGTAAGAGCAAGATGTTGAGTTGGACTTTTTTGCTGGTGGGTCGGTGTGCAGGAGACTTTGGAGTGAACCCTCTTCGGTTTTTCTGCCACCGCCAAACAAGACAACACAGGCATCCGAGGAGACGCTCGCTCTTTCGTCTTCTTCCTCGTCGTCCAAGTCGCTCAACCCACAGTCAAGCCAAATGTCACTCCTCGCACGTCTGTCTGCCCCAACAGATGGAGGACCAGTTCGTGCAAAGTCAGCCAACCGTGCTTCGCCTTATGTGCGTACATACATCCCTCGAGACGATCCCCCGTTGAATGAAAAAATATAACAATCTTGCAAACACATACGATTTCTGTCCTGCGCTACGTGGCCCACACACGTCCGCCATCGTCAATTCCTGACAATGCTGGCTTGGTGTTCTTCAACTGACGTTGCCTTCGTTGTCCTGCCATCCATTGTGGCGCGCACAGAGCCGTCCTCCTCGTCCTCCAAAAGGCGACCCAGATGCACAGTGGTCGCACGATCTCTATGAAGACCCCTCGAAGCCGTCTCTTTCGGCAAGGCTGACGACCTCTGCTGCTCAGCCCAAAAAAGCGGACTCTGTGCTTGTTCAACGCGCGCTGCGCGAGGCCACCGCCGCCACCTCCAATCCTGTCAATCCATCGGGCCCGCTGAGCATCAAGGGGGCCTCGGGCTCGTCTGGAAACGTCGTTCAGGTTGAGGGTCTTCTCAAAGGCACGACTGCCGCCGATGTCGAAGTGCGTCGCCTTGTCTTGTCAACTGCACACGGCCAACTGACGCCCATATGAATCCACACACAAACAGACGATATTCCAATCCTGTGGCACGATTGTTTCCTCTGAACTCGCATCCCCGCCATCGTCAGCCAACGTCGTCGTACGGCTCACCTTCAAGCGGCCCACAGACGCTCATTCAGCCGTCACCAAATTTGATGGACAGCCCGCCGATGGCCGTATTCTCCGTGTGCGCGTGGTCGGTGCCCAGGCTGTCTCACTCCCTGGTCGCATCTCAGGTGTAGAGGACATTGTGAATGGGGAGGGCAGTGTAGATGTATTGATGCAAGAGAATGAGGGAGGATCGTGAGTCACATCTCTTTCCACGATTTACCAAGCATTCAGTTCTGTCTAGCAAAATGCGCTCTGATTCGATTCTCGCTAACAACCCACGTGCAATCGTCCTTGTTGCGCCTCCGGGCGCAGATCCCAGAACTTACACACAACCACCCCAAGCGAATGGGACCAACAACCCCGCGCGATCGAATGGACAGCGCTGGCACCGGGGAGGCCGAGGGCGAGGTCGGAGGTGGGGAGGTGCTGCAAGTAATGGTGGTGGTGGGCCTGGCATGGATGTGGACTAATTTTTGTTTGACTTCATATCTTGGTCTGATATTCCCCTCAAAGGTGCAATGTTTGTTTTGCTGAATCACATCTCAACATCTAGTATTATATTCCTCATACTGCTATGTATTCTCTTTCAACCCAAATACTGAGTGCTCTTTTGGCCATGATGCAGCCATCTAGAAGATAAGACAATCAGTAAGTTGGACGATGAGTACAAGATAGTCAAATCAGCATATGTCAAGATCTGGAGCACATCCCCACGAAATGTGAAGATCCTCCATGAAGAAATTCAAAGTAAACTGTTCCATCATTCGAGAGATCAAAATAAGCTGGGTTGCTCACCTTAACAGAACTACACAGGGCAAGACCGAGCGACGAACGCCCGAACAGGAGGAAAAAATAGATTGGAAGTGCGTTGACGGATAGTAAGCCCCATTCCGTTGAATGGCAGCCCAGAGGCATGCCAACAATCGTATACCTCTATATCTATGAGCAACGCATACGCCTGCCTCGACGCGCGCCTCTCCAGCAGAAACCAGCACTCATATCTTCGTGCAGGAAATGCCGTTTCCCGTAATGGGGGAGAGGGCGCGCCGAAATAAAGACAGGCGACAGAGTGGGTGGGCGCGACGCCAGCGATCCGACCGCGTCAGAATGCCGAGCGAAAAGCAATCCCACCCAGACCACACACACGACCTCAGCACACTTCGAGCTGGGCGCTTTCCAAGGAGTGTGTGGTGCATCTCTGTGTCTCCGGGGACTTTCCCCACAGCATTGACACGAAAGCTCAGTGGATGGCTTTCTGTGCGTGTCGCTGCGACAACGATTCTTCGGTCAACGCATGAAGAAAAGGAAAGAAACACGGTGGATTACGTGATATACGACCACTTCCGGGGAATGCCGGTGAAGCAGACCTAGACGACGAGGACATGGCCAGTGCACCGACAGCACCAGACACCAATGAAACACCGCGCAGACCACCAAAGTCAGTCCCGTTTATATCCCTTCACAGACCACCACCAGGTGAGCTCGCCCTGTCTGACTTGACGCTGCGTTGACTAATAGTCTTAGGCCAACCACCCAACACCACAGACGAACGCTGTTTCATCTACTGTACACAGACGGCCCCACACAGGGCACAGCGCAAACCACCCACATGTCGTTCCATCTGTCTCCGTCGCGTATTCCCCTTTGAGATCGAGGTCCTTCAGCACGACATTCCCCTTCCACCAGAAGGGCAAGTCTGCTCCCCAACTCCAGATCATCCCGTGCCCGCCTCTGTCTCTTATACCAAACTCAAGACTTTATCACAAACCAGCGCCGACGCACCTCCACAACAGCACCCACCACAACCGCAGGAAACACGAATCTGGAACCCCGGATTCTACATCTGGACATCCAGCTCTGCGCTCGCCGCCCGCGATAAGATCGAAACAATGACAATGGACCTTAGCAAGCAACACGTCTGGTCACAGAAGCGTGAAGAGTGGTTCCAGAGAAGAAAAGCTGCTCTCATCGAGCACGGCCGCGCCAACGATCATAATCGCAGAGTATTGTTAGACGATGGGATGGAAATCAAGGAAGGCCAGATCGATGGCCCGTGGCATGTCCCCTTCCTTGGCCCCTTCCTATTTTTTGCTTACCTTGCACTAGGTCGCGCTCCCATCTACATCTTCTCTCATCCTCTTCTTTCTCGTTGATCAAATCGTCCATTCTTTCACCCATCCAATCTCTGCTCGACCCTGTCAGCACTCTCCTTGCTCCTACGTCCGTTGCCTTGTTGCACTTCCGCAACGCCCTCTCCAACGGATCCCTCCACCACCTTGGAGCACGTGCTTGGGAGAAGGCATGGACTCCCGACCCCATGATACTCGCGATGAAAGTCGTTAAGCGGGTGTGGAAGAAAGAAGGAGGGGAAGATGAAGGCGATAACGATGGAGACATGGAAGGATAGGTTTCAGACTGTTGCTTGGTGTTGACTTGTAGAGTGATTGAGGCTTCAAAGCTTCACCCCCCATTACATACAATATCGTAGAGATTCATTCCCAACTTCCTTCTTCGAACAAAAGAGAATATCATGTGCGGTTTGACAAAGGAGCTGCGGACTGGATTCAAGTACCCGATTCCAGTGCCTAGCGCGCCAACTAACATCTGACACAATCAGAGAAACCCCTGTCTTTCTCTCACAGCACGCATCGCCCTTTCAATCAGGAATCCGGGGTGTGCGTAAGTTCAAAGGCAGACGACTGATCGACAAAGACAGCTTGGAGTCTTGCGGAGCATTTCATTCAACCACAGCAAATATCTGTATTTTTGGACAAACTGATAGTGAGCACCGAAATCACAGTACTCTCTACAGCCACTGCAGTGCATATGTATTTCAAGCTCTCGCTTCCGAAAGATGCATCCAGTCGAATGTTCCCCCCGAAACATAGGAAGGATATCCTTCTATCACTGCGCAATTTTACCAAAGGTAGTGCGTAGGCTATTGCCTGTCGTGCACACATGCCAGCTCACGATGAGAGCCACCCATACCAATCAGCTATCATTGCTCTACATACCAAGCCTTACTGTCATAGACCCCTTTTAATCTTCTGTCATAGCCCTACAATCTGGCGCTGATGAACCGACAATGCAGCGGACCCTAATTGGATAACTCCTAGATCTATGCCAGCCATACCCCGTACCAGTTCACATCTGATGAGATTCTCAGTGTTTATTGTATATTTTTTGAATTAAAATGTGTGATCATCAAGCAAGGTAGATCCTGCTGTGCGATATTGCGACTCGTAGTAACCTGTTCCTGATGAGTCTGCGATGATAAACAGCTACTGCATATACTTTTCTCCCGTGCTGCAGCGCCCGTGAAATTTTCGTGAGATAGACTGGACTGTAAGGCCGCACTCCAAATACCTAATCGCGCTATAGTTTGCGTCGTTTCCCCATGCCACCTTCCCGGGAAATAGCACTTTTCCTTTTGACACGCTCCGCAAGGCTATGGAGGCTGCGCCCATCGTCTCCTATGGAGGGTCCTCTGGCCTGGAGGTCGTGGCTCGTAGGACGAGGACGATCCTTTTGGCGTTTGGACCGCTCCTCGAGAAGGGAGGCCATGCCCTTGGTCTTTTTAAAGCTGCAATATAGGTCACCAAATGTGGAGCAGATAAAGTAACTGAAGGAAATACTTACTGAGGGTTACTGGGGTCAATTGCAAATTGGTAATCTTCGTGGAGGGCTTTGAACCGGTCATCCTTGACGTCCATCATGAAGTCATCATCCTCCGCCTCATCTGAAGCATACACATCCTCCTTTCTATCATTCCGTTTTTTCTTATGTTTTTTCTTCCCCACAGCTTCCGTCTGTCGGTCTTCCTCACATTCATCCGGTGCGACTCCTGCCCGTGACCGTTCTTCCTTCTTCAGTCGGCGCTTTTCTCGCATCTTGTGTTGGTACCTTTCAAGCGTAGTTTCATCTTCGGGATCTTTGGCCACACTTATCCCGGGTGTAAATGTGATTTGCATATCCACGTCGCTCCCTGCCTCCTCCGCGTCAATGCCTCCCCAGCCTTCGGGGAGTGCATTGTCATTGCCCCCAAGTAATAGCGCCCGCAGACGATCCCGATCAACATTTCTTTTGGAGAAGGCCTGCTGAGCATGGTCGTCTTCTTCTCCTGACTCTGAGGATGATTCGGACGATGCGATATAGGCCTTGAAGTCTGCCTCTTCCATCTCTTTTTTGGACAATGCACGGCGGGTGAGGTTGGTCCGGTCAGGGTCTTCCTCATCCCAAGTAAGCTTGACCTTGGAATGACGGAGGGCCTAAGAATTAAGCAGTACATCACCCATTCAATACTACTCGTAGGGAGACCACGTACATCTGTTGAAAACTCGACAGCATGGTATGGCCCATTGGGAAGCTCTGTGGCCTCATCTCTGTTCACATCAATGACTATTGTCCCCATAGACAGAAATAAGAACGGTAACGTCACCTGGGCTCGCCCTCAAAGGTCATGTCATCAGGTACAAAACTGAGATCGAAGACGTTTGCAGACCGTTCTAATTCAGCCCCTTCTAATTCGTCAAAGATATGCGCCGCAGTCTCGACAGTATCACACTCGACAATGGCATAGTAATATCTGGCTTACGGTCGTGTCAGCACTAAGTAGATAGGAGCAGATGCTCAGAAACTTTACCGTAGCCGTTCCAGCTGATATGTGCGCAGCGCGTTTTCGTCGTAATCTTCGCCCGAGCCAATCTCATGTATCATTTTTTCGTCAACAACATCCTCATCCCCCCTTTCCTTCTTCTTGAAGACTTCGGGTGGAGGACCGTGTTGTTCTTCTCTCGCCATCCGTTGTTTCCCGAACTCGCTAGGATACACACGTACACTCAAAATATTTCCTCGTACAACTTTTGTCATCGATTGCGAATTGACAGTAGCGGTTAGTGAGACAAGCGACGAGAATATTTTGAACAAATGGACGGCACGAATGTGGTCCCAGTCCATGTTAACGACAGCCAGCCGGCGGGTCCTTTGTGCATCTTGTTTGTCTCCTTCGTCCTCTTCCGGATGAAGAGCTTCGGCCTCGTCGCCCACGTCCAGCTCTTCTCCCTCCTCCTCCTCCTCGTCGGAAGACTCCATGAGCACCATCCCGCGCGCATAGTCCGCTATTGAGCTAATAGGCTTGCCCCGCCCCTTTTCTTTCCCTTCATCGCTACTTGGTCCCGCTTGGAAACGCTCGTCGTCGACGGCACGGGATTGACGTTTCTTTGGTCGTCGGAAACGCGGATCGCTTTTTAGACGTGCAAAGCGGGGATCGGAAGACATGGCAAGGCAGGAGTTTGCTAGCAGACCAAAAGTTCGAAAATCCGACTATCTTCCGTCAAACTTTGAGGGTTGCCGTAGTACGGGAGACTTGGGAAATTCTGTTACAATTGAAGAGACTTGCCAAAACCATACGGTGGCTGTGCACTTACTTGTGTCGTCTTGGTTGCAACAGACGCAGAAGAATTCAAAACATGTTTGGCAGCTCGGAATAAATTCTGTTGATCTGTAAACGCATGGAATTCTCTTCTTTCCGTCGTTCTGTTTCCTGCAGGTTTTTTTACAGTGATTGTCAAGGGGAAAATAATACCCATCTTGGTATGTATAAGGGCACCTGCTTTCGGTTACCATCGATGAGTTGGCCCACTCACCTGCCCGTGGTCCTAGACAGTAACCAAGGATTTCTATCGCCGAATGACCACACAAACTCCTGCCATCTGCTGTCTGTATGCCCGCCAAACTATGCTGCATTACTCGGCATGTGCCAGCACCAACGCCGTAGCGCGCGTATTCCGTGATCCATGCACACCCTCCCGACACCGACGAACAGCTGGCCTAGCGCTCTTGCGAACAGGTTTCAAGTCTTTCCACACCAGTGTTATCGAGTTGCCACGAGAGGGCCTGGGGCGGAATGTGTACTCCCAAGGACGTAAATTCTCAACATTGACCACACAGGTGGACGGAGAGGATCCCGGGTTATCGGAGCAAACAACACAACGAGTGTTCGTCTTCAGTACCTAGGTCTCTTCCACCATGCTCACCATTGAAAGGAGAGCAGTCGGAACCACACGTCCGCGTACCCGCCACGCTCGATTCTGCTGATAAACAAGCTTAGGACTGAACCTATCGTCAGGGCCATAGATGATTTACTCGAGTGCGTGTGTCCCACTCACACCCACACCCACACCAATGACATCTGTGTGCAGACACATCCGAAAAGTATACCCCAATGTCAAGATCTATGCAGAAGACAGACCAGATAGGCCAGCACACGTGCAGGTGTGGCGACCAGGTATGCGTTACCCATGACCTTCCTGTCTTCCACATCGAATTTACTGATGCACTTGGTTATCTAAACGTGTGATATCTGTAGGTCCGAATGCTGCACCAGTTGACCTCGTTATGACGCTTGGTGGGGACGGTACGATATTACATGCCGCATCTCTCTTTAGTCACGGGGCTGTGCCGCCTGTGCTTAGCTTCTCCATGGGCACGCTTGGCTTTTTGTTGCCCTTTCGTGAGTTTTTCTGTCTTACCTTTCTCCATCCCCCTGGTGCTTCGTGTAAAGATGGCTAAGAACGGGGGATATAACAGACATCGACGACTATGTCAAGGGTCTGGAAGCAGTCTTTAACGGGAAGGCAACGATCCTGCATCGTATGAGGCTCTCTTGTTCATTCCATGATCGAGAAGGGAGGGATATTGGGTCGGATGTGGACGGTACGTGCTGTTCCTTTTTGTCCCTTGTGGTTCGTTGTCCCTATATTTCCCGGTTGGCTGTTCCCCGCGCTTGTACATATCTGACCCACCTGTCCTACACGCAGCTTGGCAAGTAATGAACGAGATTGCACTACACCGTGGGTCTAGCCCACACCTCAACACTATTGACATCTATGTTGATGGACAACACCTTACGGAGGCTGTGGTGCGTTCCTCGCTTCCAACTTGTCCTTTCTCACCCCTTTATAATCTCTGTTAACCTGCTTCACATACAGTCCGACGGCATGATCGTATCAACGCCTACCGGCTCTACTGCCTATTCACTCTCCGCGGGCGGTCCAATCGTGCATCCATCCCTTAGTGCAGTGATCCTTGTCCCCATATGTCCACGTAGTTTGTCATTCCGTCCCCTTGTATTTCCGTCGTCCTCATCAATTACGTTGAGGGTGCGTGTTGTCCTTGCTTCACATATGCTGTACTTCGTATTCACAATTTTTTCCTTTGTGTAGATTGGCGACAAAAGCCGTGCAGCAGCTGGTGTTTCTATGGATGGGCGCACAGTCCACGTGCTCAACCCGGGTGAGACCGTTACTGTGCAAGCCTCAGCTTATCCTGTACCGTGCATCAATCGGTCGTCCATTGTCGATATGCCTATTGATGCACACACTGAGAGTGGCGCCCCTTGTGGACTCGATGGACAGGAAGGCGTTGGACCAGGGAAGGAGGACGACTGGGTTCGAGATATCAATAATCTGTTGCAGTACAACGCGACATTCAGGAGTAAGGCACTGCTGCGACACAGTCGCACCTCTGGTGGCGAAACGTCGTAGGATCCAAACTCGTAGGGTGTCTTATTGATCGATTGGATCCCGATAATTACGGTGAGCGGAGATGAGTTAAACGCATGAATGTAATATGGCGATTAGTCGTGTATTGAGTGAGTGATAAGTTTGAGTTCCTTCCATACTTTCTGACACGTCCAGAAACAATGTTTATCCATGTAAGTGGCGCACGAAGGCCAGTTAATAGAATACTGCTGTTTGCGTCGAGTGCCTTTGCTGCACGGAATGGGCGTGAACTGCACTGCATAACACGCTTGTGCTTGTCGGAGATTTTCGACGATGCACTTTGTGGCTAGTGTCCACGTGTACGAGGCTGGCATCATGTGCGTTGAGTATACCATTCGTGCTCTGCTGCAATATTCCCGTGCACCTGCTGGTGTCGGCGTGGGCTCTTACTATTCAGACACGACGGTCACGTTGCGCTGACCCGATGCCACGCGTGGGTACCCACCACGTCCGTTGCACCCGGGACTGACTCAGTTACGTAGAATGCCCCTCAGCATCTGCCACACAGATCACGTATGGTACGTGCTGTCTATCAACGTGTTTCACGTTCTCGTTGTGCTGTATCAATTGCGGGGTTCATTCCGACATCCAGGTATGTGGTCGATACTACTGTGAACATTGGTGTGATAAATTGATCAAGCTGTTGCACTTCCAACTGAATGCCATATGGAGTGCGTCCCCGCCGGCTAATAGGTAAATATGTCCAGTGGAGTGGCAGTGATCACTGGTGGAACTCACATGAGATTCGCTGTCTCTTCCTTTGTTCACATAAAAACAGCAATAGGTTGCTGTATGCTTATTGTCCCATGATCATATGTTTTCTAGAAGTAAGGTAAGTCACGAACTATGACAGCATAATCAGTGCTTTTTCGTTCAAGTCGAGCGACTTATCTTCTACGCGGTGCGTTGTTACCACAGCTTGCAGATTTCCGGTAACCAAATGAATACCCCTCAGACTAGCCTTATGGCATTTAGGGTCCGCTCTTCCCCAGCGCGTCCTGTTTATCTAATGTCCGATTTCGTGACGAAGGGTCGCTTTGGTACCCCCTATAACTCAGCCAACCACTTGCCCCTGTGGCTGCCACTCTCCTAGGATGATATCTATGATTTTTGTGCATTGCCCTCCTGAGCGGCGCCAAATATTTTTTAAAGGCGAACACGATGGATCTGGGGCCATCTGAACACGATCTTGTAGTATGAGTTAGTCATGACCCAGTGTCTACCCCGGATCCGCACATGTTTGTCTATCAATGGTTCGTTTACCTTTTCGACTAAGAAGTTCTTCTGCGATGTGGCTGGGCGCCGGCCTTCCGCCATCCAGTATTGTATGACTTGTCACTTTTACATACCGGTGTTGGCCGTGTTTTGGTTAGTACTTGCCATCCCGCTGATCCCACACAAGTACTGACATTTCTCCAGGCGACGGAGCCCACACGCGTAAGAGCATGTTTAATTATGTAGAACCAGATCCGTCAGTGGCTACATAATAATACCATTCGTCCAAAAAAAAAAAAGTACTGACACAACTAATGCAACATTTTACATAAATAACCGTGTCTATGAACAAATTAGAACCAATATATCCTAACAAATACATTGAACACAAGGCTGGAGTGCTAAGAAAGGGCACGACTGACGATATAACATCCATTCGAAGGGCGGTAGTAAGCGTAGTTCAACATCAATCGAGAGTCATGAGAAATCAGAACAGTTTCTGCAGCATCTTTTTGGGGTTGAGTTTGCCTGAGCTATGTAGCCCTATTGACAGTGGAGGAGAGGGAGACCGTGAACATTGTCGCGTCTCCACCGCTGGATTCCCCCTTTCTTCTATACAATGACAGCACTTTATCGTGGAATGATCATGGGAAGACAGAGCGGACGAAGAATATTGAGGTGGTGCGTCTACGTCGGTGACAACGACCCTCGGAATTTCCGGGCTGACCTCGATGTCGATGATTTCGTACCGCGCCAGATGCGATGACACACTTCGCCAGGCAGACGGACTGATCCTGACGGACTTTCGTTGTCCATCTCTGATGAGGTTCACAGAGAACGTAATTCGTTTTCCGTCAATCCCTGCGAGTGTCTCAAATGCGGATTGTGCATGCTGTAGCGCTTCCTACGTACGTCGCGTGTGTGAGCCCACAAAGAAATGGAAGAAGCTATCCAGACCCACCGGCCAATTGGAATCAAGCGGAACATAAACCATCTTGTCTTCAAGACGGTACGTAATCACATCTGCAATGGCAGCGGATCTACGACCAGTCGTGCGGTGTGCAGTCATGTCCTGGGTGGGCAGTGAGATTGGAGAGGGCACTGGGATAGTGAGTAAATGAACATATCGGAACAAGACCACATATATACTCGCTGGAAGATGGCTGTGGCAATAGCCTTAGTATCCGACGTTTTGGCGAAAGAAACAATGCTGTGGCAGTTCAATAGACACGTAGACACAGCAGTCATAGAAGGTGCTAATCAGAACATGTTTGGACCTTCAAATTGAATTACAAGTAACCAAAGCTGTTACTTACTTACATAAGCCGTGGCAGAACCATGTGCCTGCTTTCACACCGGGGATTTCAAGATTTTCCGGCCATTTATAGTGCACCAGCTAGCGCTGGTGCCTGCCTTTGGCAGGCAGCGCCGGGCAATGCTTATCCTAGTTTGCTGGGCAATGCTTATCCTATCTTGCCAGGCAATGCCTATCCTATTTTTGCCAGGCATAATAAGGA
>Ga0307518_10000401_pt1 | contig 33345 bp, 17 predicted proteins | sample 25_EM_MG_FD_203889 | JGI IMG/M metagenome (GOLD analysis project Ga0307518, IMG submission 203889) | Populus trichocarpa ectomycorrhiza microbial communities from riparian zone in the Pacific Northwest, United States - 25_EM | ecosystem: Host-associated > Plants > Roots > Unclassified | place... | reverse complement strand
CAATGAAATCCAATATATTTCTGAAAATAATTAATTATATGGGAGTTTTACAATGTTATTATCACTATATTATATGCATAACAATCAATTTATTTTTGTATTCATACCAAACATTTTTATACAATATATATATATGATGGTGTTATAGGATACAACTAAAACAATCAAGGCTTAATTATAAGTCAATGATCTTTTAATTTACATATAATGGATTATGTATCTTAAAAAAGAAAAAAAATATTTTCTTAATATTTTTTTTAAAAAAGAATACATGCATAAAGAAAAATAATCATGCGTGTTTTTATATAAAAAATTCTTAGAAAAGGCAAGGATGAATTAACTCATTGAATTTTTTCCCACCGGCACTAACTCATTCGGAATCAAATCTATAAGACGACATAGGAAGACCATGAGCATAATCAAATCCAAATAAAACTCTGAATTTACGAATAAATAAAGGACTCTCTATCTACATATCTTGATAATGATAAAAGCACAAACCCTACTACTTCCATCTATATCTCTCTGTTTATACATAAATATATGTCCACACAGCCATCTCTCAGAGAACTGATCACCACGACAAGACAAGTGCTAGGCTCCTTGGAAATGGAGAGACAGCAAACAAACACCCTCGAAGTTGGATTTTAACTACACATTGAGTGTGTTCGATTGCAGATTTAGTTCTCTAGCAGTCACAGGTCAAATGAACCGTGAGATTCAATGAATTACTGATCCATATAAGCAACAGCAGCAATCCTATCCAAGGTAGGGATAACAACTCTAGGAACTTCAGTTCCTTACACCAAACATAATCACATTGGAGCGCAATCATACCATTACCAACCAGAAGATTTAATATTCCACGTAAATCCTTAAATCCCAGGTATACTCTTAAACGAGAACCATATACACCCTTCAGAGGAAATAAAACAACCCTCTCTTCTCCATTCTTACAAGTTACAACCCTCATCCATAACCTTTTCCTTTCACCACATGCATAGAAAGCCAGTACACAGAGATAAAATGAATGTGCTGACAACGAAGAGAAAGTAAGAGAGTTAATGAGTTAAGCCACATAGACAAGGCTGTAGAGAAGGGGAAAACAGTAGCATTGTTGAACAAGTGTCGCTAGAAAAGTTACTGGCCTGGTGAACAATATCCGGTCTATAAGTCTGAGAGACAATTAGGATAAATGATTTGAAATGACAGAAATTCACTCGAAAACTATTTCTAAAACATATTTATTTTATGCTTTTCTCTTCGTCCCTTCAACCATATACATTTATGTCCCTTCTATATTTGTCTTTTTTGTCCTACAACACTAACATGTTCTTTGGTAGGAGAAAAGAAGCATGTTTGCCATGATGGAGACCTGGTACCTCTGAAGGAAGGCACATAGCATATTAGTGAGCATAATATTGATTGAAAACTATGCTAACTCTGTACTAAAAATTAAAAATACTCTGAAATACATCTAAACTAAACTATACAGTATAGTACTTATATTGTAATATTCAAACAGAAACGAAAAAAATATATATATTTCTGAAAACAGATGATACATTAATATATTTCAGGATTAGCTTCCACAACAAGAAGAAGAAACAAAGAGTGAAAAAAGAAAACGGCTAGCAGGATCAGAGGAAACCACTGCTCCATATGATGACCAATGGAAAAGGCTTTTAATGGTAACAAGGAAGAAAGAACTGCACAAATGGAAATATTGATGGGTACTGTAGTGCATGTTAGTTGTTACAAGGGATGGACTCACTGACTCGCGAGCTAGCAACACCACCACCATGGACATGGTGTGTAAAGCTTGCTAGCCAAGCTGTAGACATATATTTCTCGTAAATATTTGTGTGCGTGCGTGTGGTTTTCAACCCTTATGGAAACCAGGAATCGAAGACAAGTGTATTCGAGGAGGAAAACATAATCAAGCAAACAAAGAAAAGAAAACGATGCAGACAGACACATGCATATATACGAGTTTTCATGTGTGCTTGTGCTTGGATCTTCTTTACTGTCTTTTGTCAAAGAATGGCCTTTCCATAGGTCCTTTAGGTTAGGTCTACTACTGTTTGTTTGGGCTCAAATGACCAGCCCTCGAAAGATTTCTTCCTTTCTGCTATTATTTTTTTTTTTCTGATGATTTTGAAGACAGAAAAAAAGGCACAAAACACCTTATGTTAACAAATAATCTGGTACAAGTAAAGCTGGTGAGCATTATTGTTTTATCACTGCTCTCATTGATTTTCCCTACTTAAATATTGCTGGTGAGCACCATTATTGTTTTCTTAATGCTCTCCTTGTTCTTTTCTGCTATTTTAACAACCAAATCATTTTTTTGTTGCATGGAATAAATCCACTTAAAAAATAGTGATGACATCGACAAAACTTGCTTTTGGAACTTGGGGCACATAACATAGAATTCTTTAGCATCTGGTGGGTATTTGACTAAAGACAAGCACAGCACTTCCACTATCAAAACAAAGATCCGATCAATTTGGACGGCCAGTGGCTAAACAGCTGCTGATGGTCATGGGAAGAAAGGATTCCTTTGCCATTTGCTGTCTTCTGAAAGAGGATTACTAAATTAATTAATATCTGAAAAACTCCAAAGCCATAACAGTGTAGAAAAGGGCTGACTGTAAATCTGAAAGTGCTTTGGTTTTGAGTTGACTGAGTGTCTCTGGTATGGTCATGTGTATGTATGCAGAGGTCAAATTTTTACAGTATTAAATATAGCATGCACACACACATCCCATGTAGTTATAAATGTAAGGGAGTAAGAGTCTCTCATCTGTCTCTTTCATGGGTAGATAGTAGATATCTACACCAGAAGCAGTCAGTGTAGGGCTCCAAGCCTCCAACTATAATTTTTCTGATTTCCAGTAATATATGAATATGACAACTTGGCCTGCTGATGGCTTCAAGTCATGAATAAGACTGTGCCATTGCATTGCCTCTTTCAGTCTATATTTTTCTCTGCTTTGTTGTTGGCCGGACACACAGATGCAATGGGGAAGGGATAGGAAGTCTAAGAGTAAGAATGTAGAGAGGGGAATTCTATAATAGCAACCCCATTAAGAAGTCAGACACTTAATTTCTTAAAAGGAACAGGAAAATGTTTCTTGGTAAAGCAACACCGAGCATTTAATTATCAAAGAAACATTCCTAAACATAAGCAAAAGAGCAAAACCCAATTTCATGCTGATAATGAGAGAAAATTATCTTTCACTGCTGTCACAAGAACACGCAAATGCAATCAGTGCAGAGTATGTTTTCGTGGTCGCTGTGAGGTTAGAAATTAACAAGCTGAAATAAAGCTCAACGAATAGACTCAAGCCTGATATTAGATAAAAAGGAAAGGGACTCAACTGGAATGGTTGAAGCCGTAGCTTGTTAAAACCAAACCAAGCTTATCCTCAGGTTATCATGCTCCTAAAACTGAGATTACTGATAATCTAAAGGCAGTGTTATCAGAGAAAAACACAGAAAACAATCTGTAATGGAAGGCACCACAGAAATTTTTATTCCTTGTCAATGGGAAAACTAAACTCATCACATATGAAATTACTTTTTGCTAAAATGCACACCACAATGAATCATAAAACTATGGAGGGTTTGTGAGTGATAACAGATTTACACAAACATTCTATATTACTCACACTACAATGAAAAGCCTACCAGAACCAAACAAGACGAGGAAGAAGACACCACCAAAAAAAGATGTGAATGGAAGAATATTTGAATACGGGAATGGAGCTTGAATTAAGAATGAGTGTGGAAAAGAGGGAGGACTTGTACAGGTGGGAGGAGTTATGGCACATATTCATTCTCAAGGGTCGGTTGTGTTCGGGTAACCATCGCTGCTGGTGCTTTCGTTTCCCCAACCGATGTCATCTGTAGGGATTCCCCCACCTCTGCAGCCCTCTCCATCTGTTGCATTTTCTTCCTCTGTTTCAACTTCTGCGCCCACAATACGAAGAATGACAAAAACACCAACAGCAATAATCCACCCAGGACAGACCCAACAATTATCCCAACTTTTTTAGAGTTCTTCTTTCCCCGTCCACTTGGTACAGGACCCACGTTCGGAGGAGATGGAGTAGGAGATACTGGTGTTGGAGAAGGGGCGGGCGACTCAGCAACTATTGAAAAATGCCCTTGTTGGGTCGTTAAGCATACATTTCCAGAAGACACGTTGCTAAAAGTTGGACGACCCTGTAAATCAAACCCCACACACTTTGCAATAGACCCAACTGGAGGTGATTGCACATCCGGGAATGTGATATTTAGGGGATCGCCAGATACCCTGATGTCCAACTCACGCAAATTCGTAGCAGATAAGTTTGAAGCACTGTAAGCAATAAGTCCCAAAACTGGAGCAAGGTAAGCATAACCAGGCAGCGGGTAGTATGTCAAAGACCAATTGCCCAGATTTTGGTAGACCAAAACAAGCCTCTCCACATACTGCAGCACCACCACTCCTTCGGGAATCCCAAACTCTTTGTACATCTTAACACCTTTTCTTCTCAAGCTCCCACTCCTGAGCCTCATGGCAGCAATCTTGATCCCAGTCAAGTTCGAAGGAACAGTCCCATCATATGCAATGCCAGTCCTAGGACGAACAAATGCTCTATAAGCATAGTCTTGGAGAAGAGCATCAAGGGGACGCGCACTATTTATTGATTGAGCAATAATCCCCGGCAACCAGACGATCAATGTAAGAAGAGAAAGCATCGCGAGACTTCGAAGAAGCCCCATCGATGCTTTGGAATGTTGGAATTCAGCAGAATGCCACTCAAAAAACCTTTCAAAACCCAAAAGTAAAACCACCCAAAAAGCCAGCCCCCACAATCTCTATCCTTAGCAATAACCCCAAATCCAAACAAGAAACTAAAAAACTCAAACTTGAAGAGCTATTGCAGCCAAGTTTTTCCGAGGAAACTTCAACAGCAATAAACCCTCAGAATTGCAAATCGATGGTTGGTGGGGGGACAGGTCTGTCTATATCTCTAAAAAAATGTGAACAACGGATACTGTATAAAAGAACCCCAGATTCGCCAAGTCGAGAAAATAAAGCAGCTTTGAAAGGTTCAACGGTGAAAACCCTTTATATATTTTCTCTCTCTTTTGCAATTGCTTGTGCAAGACGCTCTCTTATGGTTATAGACTCAAATCAAGCACAAGACTTCGCGAATCTCTGCAGCATTTTCTCAATTAGACTCAGGATTAAAGGACCAATCTTCACAATTACAGCAACTAATTAAAGGCGCTCAAATTAATCAAATCCTGTCCGCTGATGAAATGACTGCAAATTAATACACATTCCAAATAAAAACCATATAATCCAAAACTAACGTAGATTCAGCCACAAAGATAGAGACTTTTTTATTACCTGAATTCAGAATTCCAAATGGGAGTTTCAGTTGACAAAAATTAGAGGCTTGTAATTGGCTTTTCTTCCTCAAAACCATGCAGTTGAAGATTCACATTATCCAAGCAAGAATCTTGAGATAATAAATCATGATTAAGAGTAGGCAGCAACTGTAAAAGGAGGGACCTTTTTAACAAAAACCCATCTGCATTATGGTTGAATCAAGACAGTAACAAAATAATCAATTTTGCTTTTGGAAATGACCCCTACACTCCTCTCTTTTAGCTCATATATGGAAAAAGGAGGGTGGGAGAGAGAGAGTGAAAAAAGTTTATAAGAAGGAAATCTAAAGGGCAAGCAGGAGATACGCTCTGTAGATGATGATGAAGATGACCCAGTGTAGAGAGAGAGAGAGATTAGTGCTGCCGCTTTGCTGTGGCTGCTGCTGCTACTCTAAAACAGTAAAAGAGTGATCCCTGTTGTTGGTGAACAATCAAAATACCATCAAAAAATAGAAAAAAATAATAATTAATTTGATTTACAGATGTGTAAAACACTTGCTAAGCCCCTCCCCCCACCCACATGATTGTTCTTCCTTTTTGTTACTGCTTTACCCATCATTCGTCATCTATAGACATACATGTCCCTTGGACCATTTTCTTTTTTAGTATTTTCCTTTTCCTTTTCTTTTTTGAAGTCTCCCAAATCTCAACTTATAATTTCTTTTTACAATACAGAAAGTATTCTCTATTGGATATTATTTTAGTAAAAAGAAGTATGAAGATTTATATATTTTTTTTTTTTGGAAAAAGAAGAAAAAGGGGAACCCAAGAAATGAGGGCAAATGAGGGACCTAGAAATGTTAATGCCATGAACAAACACAGGAGGTTTATTCAATGAGAAGGACTCCTCTGGAACACGACAGGGGAGACCTTCCGGTCATCCACATCCTGCCAAAGAAAAGGGTATTTTATGTTAAGATCAGAAGATATTTCTGGAGAGAGTTTTATTCCACAATTCCCAATAAACTCAGGATTATTATAGTTTTAGAACACAAATCAAGATTATCACGGTGCAAAACTCACGTTACAAGTCGGTCAAATCAAGTTTAAGTTAATTAAATCATTAAATTGATTTTGATTTTTAACTCGATGAACTGGGTTTTTTTTTTTTTTTTCAATTCATACTGGATTGGTCGAATAACAGCCTGATTGGATGATTTTAGAAACTCACCTACCCCCACGCAATTATGCCAGGCTATTTGCTTCATTTTCTGTCTCAATAAAGTGATCTATTTTAAATAATAGTGTTAAGCTATGTTTAGCACATTTTTAGATAATCCCACTACTATTGTTTGGTGGGAATATCAAGCATGATTTGATTATTTAAATTTAAATTTAAATTTAATAATAGTGGTTTTACCAATCCTTGTTTTTATATGTAATTTAGCATGGTGGATTATAATTTAATTGTGATTTTATAATTAATGAATGAAAATATAATTTACTTTTTAAATTTATATTTTATTTTATAAAAATAATTCTTAAAAAATAATTAGATGGAATTGAATTGGATATCCATATTTTTAATAATTTTGACCATATTAAGATCAAAAAAGGTTTAAAATTCTTACCTGATCTATTCATACACATCATTTTTAATAAAATTATTTGTTTATATGTATTGGAACATCGTAGAGTTAATGCAATTAAACCATAAATTTTTATTAACATGACCTCGTTTATCGTACCATTATTAACAACAACAAAAAAAACATTGCAATAGACACATACCAAATGTCCATTTGCTAATATTAAATAATAATTTTTTATGATTTTAATATACTAATATTAAAAAAAATATATATATAAATATATATAATTAAATAAAAAATACTTTGCAATTGTTTATTAAAAAAGCCAACCGCATGGTTTGCCGTGCTAATAGACACACACAAAATGTCCATTTGCTTGCGTGTTAGCGAATCCTAAACCTCTTTCATTCATATAACATAGATTTTGAATTCATGCTCTTGCTATTCACTAATAGTTACTGCCTCTCAAAGAAAAAACACAAAAAAACAAAAGGGTAATTGTAAATGGTCGTGGTCAAGGGATTGGATAAACAAGTCAACGAGTAAATTGATGGGTCATTTCTATTGCGAGAATAAAAATAAATGGAGGGTCATTTGAGTTAGTTAATGGGTCATTTAACATACATATTAGTACATGAACATTAATGAATGTGATTTAAATAATTCAAATGATATAAAGAGGTAGTGTTTAATTACTATTTTAAAAGACAAAAATAAAAATATTAAAAATAGAGAAAACATATCTCCATGTTCATTTTGTTTTAAAATGATAAAAACTCATTCAAAAATTATTTTAAAAACATATTTATTTTATATCTCAATCTATATTCTTTCAAATTAAACATATTTTTGTTTGTTTTGTATTTATTTTTTTTATCTCAAGACACTAACTGAGTTGATACAAACGGAAGCGAATAATGACTGTGTATAAATAAAGATAGTCATTGGAATACCAAGAATATTTTTTAATATAGTATTTTTATGATATAAAATAGATAATGCAATTTAATTAATTCCTTTTGTTTTTCCATGCTAATATTTTAATTTTCAAAGAGACGCGCGAAGATTAAGGAGATGTATTTATTTTCTTGACTATCTATATTCAAATCCCGAGAACACTACCTAATCTAGAGTATTTAATATCAATTAACATACAATCTTGACTAAGCAATAAATACCCCTTCATTCTCGAAAAAATGAAGGTGACTAGACAATAATGTTTTCTTTTTTCTTTTTTATTTTTTATTTTTTTCTGGTTTGAGGGAGAAGTTTCTGATCGTGGAGAAAGTTCTCGTTGCTTTTGGAGAGATAATGACGCTTTTCATTTTGATGCAAAGCAGAAACTAACTTGTGTGAAAACAAGATGTTGAAAAGTTGACTTCCTCTGTCATCTTGTCACGCTGATGTCACCAAGTTATATATATATTGTGGTCGAATAATGTTTTTTTTTTTAAATAAATAAATTTATTTTAGTATTCATCTTTCTAGATTATTTTAATATACTCGTATTAAAAATAATTTTTAAAATATAAAAAATATTATTTAAATATAAATCACATTAAAAATAAAACTCAACTAGCATATTCTTCTTCAATTGTTTTAATATGGAATGGACTCGCTGCCCATTGCAATCATGACCTCATTTATCATCCTATCATTAACTAAAGAAAAGCACAATCTATCTATATATTACCTTGACATAATTTGTTTTTGTGTTTGCAAATTTTATTTGGATGTATTTTAAGAGTGTGTTTAATTTGATAAAACATTAAATTAATAAATTTTTTATGTTTTTTATTGTTTTGATATGTTAATATTAAAAATAAAAACTCTAAAGAAAACATTTTAATACATTTTTAAATAAAAAACATCATTAAACACTTATAAGGATTTATTTATTAACAAAGCCAACCACATGGTTTGCCGTGTTAATAGACACATGTTGTATCCCTTTATATATAAAAACTATAAAACCTTACAATATTGTATAATAAGATAAAAATAAAAAAGTTATTCCCTTCAAATAAAAAAAATATAAAAGCATAATAATATCAAACAGAAAAAAATAAAAAAATAAAATTAACTAAAAAATATTTATTTTTTTTAAAAATCTCCTACGTCAATTTTCTAAACTAAAAGAAACTTGTGTTTGAGTTTAAACCTCGATAAAAAATAATATTCAATTTGTATCTATCAAAGTTTTACATGTTTAAAAAACCATTACAGCGAAAAACTAGAAAACCATATTAATACTAGATAGAAAAATAAAGATGAAAAAATATTCCTCTCGAATAAAAATATTAGAAAAATCTATTAATTCTGATGAAAAAAATTAAAACCAACAAAATAATAATTATTATATTCTAAATAAAATCATACATCACAGAATCATCGGTACAAATAACAAAGATAGAGGTTGGATGCGTATTTTTCTTTTTCAGCTGCTTGATAAAAAAAAAAACCCCACCAATGCATTGATCGCAATTCACATTGCTAATAACTCCCAAAGGCCTATACATAAAAATCCCACATCTTTCTCAACAAACAAACACAAAATTTTCTACTTTTGGGATTAGAGTAATTAATTGATTAAGAATGCTGTCATGCCAGCTCATTGGATCACGCGAACCACACACACACACATCCTAGTTGCCAAAAGCAAGCTGCACATGGATGTCCAAAATCTGCCACGTGTGTCCAAAACTTCAAGGCCTTCCTAGCGGGCTATTTCTGGCAACTTCTCCCCTTGATCACTCTCTCTCTATGGTATGCTATTTCTGGCAACTTCTCCCCCTGATTATTCCAATGTGCATTCCCATTTGACGCGCTTTCCTTATCTTTTATTTAAATTTGGATTTTAAAACAATATTTATCAAGATTTATTCTTTAAAATGCAATACATACGGCACCCCCAAAGTTTTGAAAACTTTAATTTTAGCCCCTGAAGTTTTAGTTATTTCATAATAGCCATGCACCTAGCTCCTCTAGAAATAAAATAGTTTTTATGATGACATCCCCATTGGATCTTCTAGTTCCGCCCTCGTAGATGGATATCCTTGGAATCGTTTGAAAAATAAACTTTATAATTAATTAAAGAATAAATTGACCCAGGAACAACTCTAGTTATAAAATTGCTCACCTCGAGTTGTAAAAAATAATAAAAAGAAGGAGAACAGTAAAAGAGAAGGAACACCAACCAGAGTGAATGCTCGTGAGGCAGCCCCGTCGTCTTGCTGGCTGCCACCTGCTAAGAACTCTTTGTTGTCCTTGCCGCCTTGTGGCCCACGTCCCCCATTGCTGGCGAATTCTATTTTCTTTGTAGCTAGTGCTGGTCCAGCTGTTCATGCCTCTTCGAATGCACGGTGTTTATGGAAGAAAATCATGGTATTTTCATCCACCTAGCTAGCTTCAATGCATTCATCATGTGAAACTGTGGAATTTGTTGTTCTTGTGCTTGAAAAAATCTTACAACACAGGAGACGAAATTTGAATCCAACTAGCACGATTTCTCCTGCCCTTTGAATGCAAAGGTCGGTGCAATTATATCAGCTTGTGTGCTCTTGTTTCTTTCCCCTTGGCTTGTGATTTACCCATGACGGCTTGGTTTGGTTTCGTGGCCGCGTGTCTGTGTTTTTATTCAAAATAAATTCCTTTTAATTATTATCTTTTATCTCGTATTAAAAATAAATTATTATAAATAAATAAATATTATTTTAATATATTTTTAAGTGAAGATCACTTTGAAATACAATGTCAAACATTACCTTATAAGACAATTAATTGGAGTGCTAATCTTAAAATACAAGTGTTTTAGTTTTTTAAATTATTTTTCATTCAGAAAAATCATTAAATTAATATTTTTTTTAAATATTAATATCTTTTTAATTAAAAAATATCTTTAAAAATAGATTCGTAACTATTATTTTAATACATGAGATCAATATAAAAAGTGCATCATTAAAATTCTATAAAAAAATATTGAATTTTAATTAACGGGTAAGTTGGTCCAATGATAAAAGAAGAAAAAAAAAGAGGCAGTTTCAAATTGAGGCGGCTCAGATTCGGGCTGACATATTCGAATGTTTATCAATTTGCTATTTGCTATTTGACCATTGTCTCACTGTTTATTCCTTTACCGGGCTTCGCTATCCTGGGCTGTCCAGAAGCATAGTTGGGCCTCAAGCCCAAATCAGAAATTAGATTGCCGTCTCTGGGTCTTGCTTAAAATTCAAGTGAGAATAAATAATTCCCTTGGATGATTAATTAATTAGTCAAATATAAAAAAATCAAATCAATGACAGTGATAAGGAAACCTAAACATGCAATAAATCTATATATATTTTTTTTAATTGTGGGGCTGGATACACCACTTGAATTTATACTTTTATTTGCTACTTAAAAATTTGTATACACCACTTGAATTTATACTTTTATTTCATTAAATTTGCACATAATTTTCATGTATTTATTAATTTTTCTAGAAAAAAATAGTAAAAAAAAATATATCAAACACTTGCGTTGAAATACGTGTTTGAAAGTGTGGTTACGATTGTTTTTTAAAGTGCTTTTTACTCGGAAATACATCAAAATATATTTTTTTATTTTTTAAAAATTATTTTTGACATCAGCACATCAAAATGATATGAAAATACCAAAAAAATATTAATTTAAAGTAAAGAAAAAATAAAAAAATTTTAATTTTTTTTAAAAATACTTTTAAAATAAAAAATAAATAAAGCCGAAATAACAATAGAGGAAAATGTTTATCTGCTTGAATGCATAAAAATTCCCTCCGTTCAAGGCATGCAATGGCAGAGCTTGAATTGCAAACAAGGGATATTAGATATGTAAATAGTTTTTATGTAAAATATCTCATGGAAAATAAATATAGAAAAATCTAAAAAGTATTTTTATAAAAGATATTTTGAATGAAACAAATGAATTATAATAAGAAAAGAAAAGCAAGTCAACGAGGAAATAAGAAAAAGTGTGCACAAGAGTTGGTGGTGTGGGGAAGGTCTTTTTGCAGGAGAAATGCTGTACAGGGAAAAGCATACGCGCGATTCAATTGGATTTACATGAAATTATTAATTTTTTAATTAGGTAAGGTTCATATGTAATTACATTATTTTTTTAATGATATTCCAACAAACCTCTTTTGTTTTACATGAAATTATTATTTTTTTAATAAATATTGTAAAGTAATCTCAAAAGGTTACTTCATGGAACCAGACTGTATACTTCCTTTCTTAACATCGTAAATATGGATAATAATTTAATTTGAATTCAATTAATATCATCTTTATTGGTATAAATAATATAGATGTAATATAAATATTATTAAATCCAACTTAAAAATATTCATTAATAATAATACCATTATCTAAAATATTCATAATAAAAAAGTTTTTTTAAAATATATTTGTTATTTTTTAAAAATTAGTTTTAATATTAATGTATAAAAATAATTTTTAAAAAATTAAAATATTAATTTTAAACATTTGTTTTTTAAATTTGGCCATCGCAATTCCAAAAAAAAAAAAACATGTCTTTGTCGCATTTGCCCCTCTCCATTATCTCTCCCACTCCTGTCTGTATATGCATCATCACTAGATATAGATGTAGAGAGAGAAACAAGAAACACAGAAATAAAATACCCACCTTTTTAATTTTTTTGCTCCAATTGTCAGAATTTCTTGATCGGAACATAATCAAGAAGAGGAAGAAAGCTTCGATCGATTCTTCCTTCCCTCCTTCAATGGCGATAACTCAGTAGTCAAATTCCGACGCTTTCTTAGGGTTTGTCGAATGCCACCTCAAATTTCATCCATTCCATATTTCTAACCCCCTTTCTCTCTTCCTCGACGGAGTTTCGCTTTCGCAGGTACTATTATTCCTCCCTTTATCCTTTTTTTGTCTTTAATCTTCACGCTTTTTCGATCAGTTTTTGTTTTTTAATTGTTTTTTTTCTTTATTTGATTGATGATTTGATAGGGTGATAATAATATGAAATATATGTGATGGTTAGGGTTAGGGCATCATCTGCTGCTCATACGGTGATGGAAGGTTCAGGGAGTATCTCTGATCCGCACAGAGGTGGAGGTGGAAATAGTAATAGTAGCAGCAGCTTGACTTCTTCTTCGAGGTGGTATGGCATGCTATCGGCTTCTAGTATTATTCAAGCGCCCATTTCTTCTTTGTTAGAGTATTCTGGTCTTTTAAGAACGACTCGTTCGAATCATCAAGAAAATGAGTCTTTGATTCCTGGTGGTCTTGGTGGAGGGGGACATGGTTCTAGTAGACTTGATGATTCGTCGGCTTCAGTGGTGCCTAATAATGGAGAGGTTTCCATTAGGATAATTGGGGCGGGAGAGCATGAGAGGGACGGTTCTGGTGGATTGGTTGTTGGACAAGTAGGTGGGGCACAAAATGAGGTGTTGGGACAGCAGCAAATGATGGGTGCGGATGCTCTTCAGGGTGATTTGAGGAGTGATCGTGGAGGAGGAGATGCAGCTGATGGCGCTGGTGGTCAGCAGAGTTCAAGTGTGAGTGGGGATGGGGAGGCTGCAGATGAGGCTGGGGGTAATGGAAGGGATTCAACTTACCAGAGATATGATATTCAGCAAGTTGCTAGGTGGATTGAGCAAGTGCTTCCTTTTTCCTTGCTTCTATTGGTTGTCTTCATTCGCCAGCATTTGCAAGGTATTATTTGTTTATTGTTTTACTATCTTAAATCCAGTGGTTTGTGCCTTTTAGATTTCTACATTAGAATTAAGTAATGTGAAAAAGAAAACTGAACGTGAACCATGTGGGGGAATCATATTTTGGAATGGTAATTCCCACCAACTAAGTTTTTGGCAAAAGCTGGGAGCGAATGGATATTAGTTTTTTTGAACCTACAGACTTTCATTAGAGATGGGATGCAGATGAGTTAATGATTATTTTGGTGGATGAGTAGCTTGCAAATTGTTTCCTGGTCAATTAGCATGGTTTGAGCAAGTTCTCATGAAGCCAAAAAAAAAAGCACCGATGGTTTTTTTATTTTGCTTTGCTTACCATTACCTGATGGGTGTTAGTAGCTACACTTTTCATTTCATCAATTTGATTCATGACTCAACCCATTTGCACTGAATTCCTTGTTGTCTCGTTCTCACATGCTTCTTATATAATTAATAATGAGTCTTTTAACTACAGGAGAGAATTTCTGATGTGCTAACCAATTGGTAACTTACTCCTCAGATTAATCTGTTATCCATATAGAAAATAACCTCTTTTTTCATCCTTGTCATCACTGCTCTACACAAAACAGTTTCTCACACACTCTAACCAGATTTTGAAATGTAAACTTGCATATTTATGAATCTTGCTGTATGGTCAATTGGATTCGTTTGGCTTACCAAATTTTGTATATTTTTTTCTTTTCATCTCAAATTTCTTTTTCCTATTGGCCCTGGTACTTTGTATGCGGAATAGGCCATTTGCTGTTTTGCTGTTTTGCGGTGATGATTGGATTAGTTAGTTGATCCTATCCGTTATCTGGTGTTAACCAAATGGAGAATCATAGGAGTTCATTGTGAGAGGAGAGAAGAGATCAGAAGGAAAGAGGATTGGGGAAGGGAAGAACAGCTGATATAAGGACTAGGAGTGAAAGGAAGAGAATCAAATGCTGAAATATGGCGGACAGGAAGAAAGATATCTTAAAAATCAACCTTCTTAACATGAGCTTTTAATTTTCCATTCAATGGAGCTGGATTGAATTCTATTTCTATGATTTGGTGGATTCTTCTTGGGTTGGTACTGTCTGGTTTTCATTAACATTATTTTGAGAAAGCCTATTCTCTTAACTGGAGAGGTGGCAAGGCTGAATAGGAAAGGGGCCGACTGATGAGTGCCTTTTAAGCTTTTTTCTAAAGGCTCTTGTGTGAAGCTAACATGGCTGGCTACATACAAGTATAGCCAAATCAAGATGAGACAGACGGACGGTCAGTCAGTGGCCGCTGTGGGACTACCATAGGAAAGCCCACCCCCGCTAGCTAACACAGAAAGATATTCCCAGATAACAGTAGTCTGTCTCTATTTGAATCCCTTCCTGACCAGGCCAGGCTGAATTGGGCCACCGTGTCGGGATGGGAATGGCTCAGCCCACATGCATCATTTGATGAAAGCGCTCCAGTCGCCTCCTTGAAGTGGCTTGTCAACCATCTTTTCAAAGCACAGAACAGAAGGACAGGGATAGTTCCTAGGAAGCAAAAAGCTGCAATCGATGTCGCAAACCACATTTTGTTTTAATCTAATTACATCTCAATCCTCTTCAACTGAACTCTTTGATGTCTCTTGTTTCATGCTTCTCATGTATTGAGACTGAATCTTTTAACTAGAGAAGAAATGTCTATGGTGCTAGCTTTCTAGTTTGTTACACTTCACGGTAATCCAATGTCCATGTATAAAATAACAATCTTTTCAATTCCTGTCACCCCTGATATCCTTAACAACAGTTGCACATGCACCCCCACCCCCACCCTCATCCTGTGTGTAAATGCATGTATTTTAATATTGGTCTTATTTTTTAACCTCATTCTATTCCTTTCATCTCAATTGTCACTGCCCATTTTTTCTCTAACCAGTGCTTGTACTCATAGCTAAGCCAGTGCTTAGTTGTTTTAAGATCATTAGATTAGGCAGTAACCAAATGAAGAGTTATAGAAAGTCAGACAAGAGGAGCAGAAAATTGAAAGGAAAGAGGACAGGACTCAAAATCCAGGGATTTAAAATTAGAGAAAGGGATTTAAACACTTAAACTATGGTTTATAGACAGAGTGTTCTTGAGACATAAACGTTTTTTAATTGAGGGTATATAAGCTTAATTCCTAACTACTAGACACTATAAAAGACACTTGAGAATGTTATCCGTTCATTGCTGGGGCTGGGTTCAATAATAAGTTTAAATTTGCAAGATATTTTTTCATGATTTGTAATGGTAGAAAAAAGGAAAACATCTTTTCCATGCACAATAGATTAAAAACAAAGAATATTGATAGATCTTCTGCTTTCTTTTCTTCTTCCATCTCTTTTTTTTTTTTTTTTCTGTCCCTGACTTCTATGCCTTCTTGAAATCAGACCTCTTATCTGCAGAGGTATGATTTAGTGTGATGTTGGTATATTGAAGTTTGGTGTTCTTTAATTACATCACTAGTTGTTGTTTCTGGCTTTTTTTAAGGAAAAAAAAAATTACAGAAGTTTGAGCATGTTGAATTCTGGCCTTCTTTCCCTAAAAGTTTTTATTTCTTATTTTAAAATTTAAAATTTTGTGACATTGCTCTTTATACAAGGAATTGCAGGTTTCTTTGTTACAATTGGAATTGCTGTTGTCATGTTCAAGTCTAATGATATTCTACGAAAACAAACAGCTCTGAAGGTATTTGAGTTTTTTCTATATGGACTTGTGCTTAGTGAGAATTTGAGCATTTTTAGTCGGATTAGATTATGATTTTTGAGCTCACCGTTGGTCTCTGCAGGGAGAGAGAAAAATCTCTGTGCTGGTTGGCATCTCACTCGCATTCATGGTCCATGTGGTTGCTGTTTACTGGTGGTATCAAAATGATGATCTTCTGTACCCATTAATCATGCTTCCTCCCAAGTCTATTCCTCCTTTCTGGCATGCCATTTTCATCATCATGGTGAATGGTATGTTTACTGTTTGCAAGTTATTGGCATTATCTCTACTTCTGATCGACTGAAGATGCACTTTGTTTAAAAAAAAAATCTTTAATGATGGTACTTGGTCAAACTGCATGCATTGTTAAGTTTTGCATGGAATATGCAGAAAAACACATGCATGAAGAGGAACTCTCTCGGTTTTAGGAATATCAATTATTTTGATGACTTCCTTGAAAGTTATTTCCCCTTAATTAAGTACAGTTCCTTTTATGTTCTTGTAAGCGGATGGGATGTTTTGAACCTTTAAGCCACCCCTTGTTATTATTTTTCTGTTTTAAGAGGGTTCTTATTGTTGTTCTTTTCCAGATACTTTGGTCCGACAGGCAGCAATGGCATTCAAATGTGTTCTGTTAATTTATTACAAGAACAGTAGAGGCCGAAATTACCGCAGGCAGGTGAGATATTATGTAGCAAGCATGTGTAGTTCTATTTGGGTTTTGTCGTTTTGATTTGTTCTAAAAAGGATCTGAAAAACGAAGCTGGTTGGGGTTGGCTCCTGTCCGCTAATCAGATGAAGATCTCAATCAACTCTCAATCAACTCTCTCCATCATTCTATTCAAGTTTTAGGCCTATATTTGTACATTTATTATGTTCCCTTAGTTTCTGACCATGTTAAGTTTTTCTTTCTAGGGTCAAATGCTTACTTTGGTTGAGTATCTGATTCTGCTGTACCGTGCCTTGTTGCCTGCACCAGTCTGGTACCGTTTCTTTTTAAACAAAGAATATGGGAGCCTCTTTTCATCACTAATGACTGGGTTGTATCTAACTTTCAAGCTCACTTCTTTTGTTGAGAAGGTATACTGTTTTGTGATTTATTCTTTTTGTTTCCTACATCTGTTTGCCTCTTTTTTTGCATACATCAGGTTGTTATGCAATTATTGAGCTTGTGTTATCATTTCTTTGACTGCTTTCATATTGGTTGGTGTATTGCAGGTGCAATCCTTCTTTTCTGCTTTGAAGGCGCTATCACGTAAAGAGGTGCACTATGGGGCACATGCAACATCAGAGCAGGTACTGTTGATTTCCCTTTTCTCTTAGATTAGGGCCATGTTTAGAACATTGTGCACATGTCCACGTGCAAGTTTGCAGTTATTTGCTTAAACTTTCTTTTCAGGTTTTCATAGGGCCCAAAGATATCATAAATAGTCCATGCTCATTTATGGTATGATGAAATAAAGAACTCATGCTTGTACTTTGGCAAAAGGTTAAAAAAAAGCACAGACCGAAACCGTCAATAGAATGTGAATTGATGTATCGAGCCCAAGGAAAATTAACTAAGATCCTAAAAAGTCTTGTAATTTCAATTTGCCATGAATGAAAACACCACGTCAGCATCATACGACCCACTTTATTTTAATGACACTCTCTCCCTTCTTCTCGCTCTTCCTTGATCTGTTGTGGTTATATTGGAATCTTTTTGTATATAGTTGACTTCCATTTACTAATTATTTAATTTAAGCTAAAAATGTGAAATACGTAATATTCTCGTTCATCAAAAACCTAAGGATAGCTCGTTTATGACCTACATTTTATTATTATTTTTTGCTATTATGCTTTCGTAAAGTTATTTTGGAATTGCAGGTTTTCTTTTTGCGCACATGATATAATATTATTTTTAAGATCCAATGATAGCTTTCTGATGAATCATCCTATCCTTTGTGATTCATCATTTCCTCAGTTTGGCACAATGGATTTGTGATTATTTTTTGGCATTATCAATTTAATTGCTCTTTAACTTGTTGTGCACGAATTTTTAATCTTTTATAATCCTTCTTTTCTTGAGATTATGTGCGATGGGATGTTACACACACACCCACACTTGTATATTATATGTTTTCTTTTCTCAAGTTTTTGTTGGTGGTTCTTGACAAGTAGATGAGATAGTTTTTCCATGCATTTTAAGTCATCAATGCTGTAATGCAGGTCAATGCAGCAGGAGATCTGTGTGCCATATGCCAGGAAAAGATGCATGCTCCTATACTACTTCGATGCAAACACATCTTTTGTGAGGATTGTGTATCAGAATGGTTAGTTTGTATGACCCAATACTACTAGCAATCTATGTTCTGTTAGCTGTTGAACATAATCTGCTTTTCCTGAAACCGACTAGCCAACTGCTGTTAATTCATTTGTTTTTTAGCTGAACTTTTATACGTGTTTAATCTGAACCGAGTCTGTTTTCAGGTTTGAGAGGGAAAGGACATGCCCCTTGTGCAGGGCTTTGGTCAAACCTGCAGATCTCAGATCATTTGGTGATGGTTCAACTAGTTTATTATTCCAGATATTCTAAAAGCATCTACTGTAGAAACCAGGAGTTTTGCTGCTTGGGAGCTCTACACACATACCCAAAGCTGCCTTTTTCTGATCATCATCTCACCTATACACGTATACGTGGCTGTTTTTGGCTCTGGCTTGTTCATTAGTTAGTTAACCAAGAAAAATCAAACCAAAGAAAGTAGGTGGAACTTGAATTGGCTGTCCATTCGACTGTGTGTCGTGAAAGGATGAGTGTATCAAATGGCCTTGAAGACCCAGTTCCTCAAATGACTAACAATATATGTATCATCCTCATTTGCCTTGAATGGAAATTTTCTTTCATTTTTTTGTCATAAAACTGTACATGCTTCTATTCTCAAGGAATGAATGAGTGCCTTTGCAATTTGGAGTGCTTGAGCTTATTTGTAAACATAGCAACCTGGTTGGTTGAAGTTTTTAACTTTCTGCTTTGTGTTAGTGGTTTAAGTTGGCATTGCACCATCTCTAACCCGTCCTCTGCCAATCAGCAGTCCTGAGTCCTGACTCTATGCAGGACGTGAATTTAGAATCCCCCCACCCCCTTTAATGGAGAATGCGCCTCTACACTTTCATGGCTGAATAAGCCGCCTTGCAGCCTGCTGGTCTGGCAAGATTGAATCCCTCCGTAACTGGTGCATGCTGGCATGCCCCTTGGGGGATGAATTATGAAAGGAGTCTTGAGTGTAAACTAGTTGGAGATGGGGTGCCAAACAGCTCTTCATGAACTGGTATTAGAAGTCAAGTTTTGGTTGGTGCAAAACGCAACAAAAAATTTCAATGGCTTTATGCAAGGCAATCCATGAAGCTGTTCCAACACTGTCTAAAGTAGTTATATTTTGCTACCAATATAGCGTGTAAAAGAGTTGTTTTATCGACATTTGATTGCAGAAGAAAACAAGGATGTTTTGTGATTTCAAACTATACAGATGAGTTGATGATGGGCCAAATGATGCACAACAATTTATTTATTAGATCAAACAAGTTGCTAACTGCAAGTATGTTATATGAGAAAGGAAAATCAGACTTTATTTGATAACAAATACACAACTGCATACACAATTTCATGCACAAAACAATAAAGAATGATGCCCCAGAAAGAAAAAATCTCCCCAAAACCTTGGCTTTAACCAGTCACATAACCAAGAAAAAACGAAAAAAACCAGCCTTGGACAAAACTATTGATGCCAGAGATGGATAGGACTACTTGTTTACGCCAGGTGATACCGATGAGGATGTTTTTTCCTTTTCCTCCTTGTGTATTGGAGACTTTGGAGTGCTTTTCTCATCTGCTTGCTTGTTTGCAGGGATATGTTTTGCCTCTTCTTTTTCCTTATGGACAGGCATACCTGCACTTGGGGGGGCATCTCTTCCTGCATCTTCTTCTACTTCCTTGAGTGCAGGTGCACCTGCACTTGGGGGGGCATCACTTTCTGAAACCTCCTGTGTTTCTGGTGGTAGGTCAGGGACAGGATGGATTTCCTTCTCAAATAGTGAACGTAATGTGGTCTCAGAAGGTGAGCTGGAGGAGGGTGGAGAAACAGAAAGCATCCTCGTAAAGGGATAAACTTCTGTGACTTCTTCACTGCCTTCGTCCAAATAAACAACATCCTGCATTGTAAGTTGGTGGTATTCAACAATTTCTCTCAGAAAGCGGTTCTCACGAGCATAAACAGAATTGTCATGTGCTAGACGGGCCTTCTCAGCCAAAAGTGTCTCCAATTGAAGGCGGATCTGCCACATCAGAAATCTCAGTTAGATTATTACAATTGTCTCGAAGCATAGTCGTACAAGCACCCTACAGAAATAGAAAGCTATGCTTGACGATATGAAGATCAACATTGCAGATGAAACATGAATTACGAAATTAGGACGAACAGCACATATTGGTCTTATATAGAGAACCTCGTCAGAGGAGAGTGCAAACTAGTAGAAGAAAGCATTACCAGATCATCATCGTCAGCAGTGCTGCCCTTTTCAAAGCTCTCCCGAAGGATCTTATTCTCTTCTTCAAGCTGTGAACATCTTTGTTTAGCAAAAGCCAGGTCTGCTTTAACTGTCTTCAGTTCCCGCAGAAGAAGTTTTGCTTTGGCAGCAGTAGCCATTGCAACCTGTGAACAAAAGCAAAGGCTAATCATGCATTTCACCAGCTACGAGATTGAAACTAGGCTCAAACTTTGTCTTTTGATGAAGCTAATAATTTCAAATCAATGCTGACCATAAGATTCATATCCTATTTTTAACATTTGATGTAATTATTCTGAAGTTGCTGCAAAGTGAGTCAGTTCAAAGCCATTATTACTGAAAGCTTTAATCTTGTTCAAGGCACAGGCTAAAATCTAAGTCACCAAATGAAACAAGAAAGAAATTCACACTTTTCCCACAGCCGCGATAATTTATCTTGTATCTAGAGACCTCCATACTTGGTGACATGCTGCTTAGTAGTTTAAATTAATTTAATTGAGAACTTAAATCTTATTTGATTTCCAAATTAAAGAATTTAAAACATTTCCAGATGAACCAGTGACCCTCAAATACAAAGTTGCCACCTTACGTCGCGAGATGCCTTCAATTGATTTTCATGGTTCAGTGGCTGTGTAGGCTGTTGCATCCATGAAGTATTTTCACCAGGACCTTGATTATGTGCCTCAGAACCTTTTCGCCTGATTTGCAGTTTGCGAGTTTCTTGGATGATATCTGCAGTCTTGTTTTCCACAATAGTGCGACCTTCCTGGAAAAGTAACCAGAGATATCGAAGCAAGAAAATATAATTTCTAGACTTGGTGAATTTTAAATGTATGACTGTTTTATTCCAAATATGTAGCCTTGCAAATGTACTTTGTTAGCATCTTTGTCACTTATTTTCATCAATTCTTCTGTAACCTCCCTGATCGATTCTGTGTTTCGTAAAAGAAGTAGGAAAAAAAATACCAGATCAATTCAAATTCTCCTCCATACAGAAAACCTGATCTCTAATAACCAACTTTGAATTTAGTTGTTCACTGTTGTATTTAATAGAGCTTTATATCCACTGCCATAATTCTCAGCAATAGAAAATGGAACTAAAACAACAGCAGTCAAGTTGGAGGACTGTCCTCAGGATAAAAGTGGTAGAAAGTAGGGAAAGAAAAAACCCTTTTGATGCGTTGCGTATACCTTTACAAGTTAACAAGCTGGCTACATTTAGCAATCCTTGCCTTGCTCAGGTGATAGATATGAAATCATGAGCTCATCAAGTCGGATCAGGAATAACAAGTTAAACAGTAAAAGTACAATGGATAATTTGCCTAGAGTTGCAGAGGAAGCAAAACATCTTACCTCGAAAGCCTTTTCAAAGGTATCACCAATTTGATTAAGGGAAGAAGTAATCTTATCCAAGCCCTTTCGCAGTGTAGGATTATCCATTTTCCTAAAGCCCTCAGGTGTACGGTATGAATACTGTAAAAGAAACAAAAATATTACAACAATCATTTGATCACCATTGCTTATTTATTTCCTGATTTTCTTCACTGAAATAAGTGAGACTCAAATGTTAAGTTGGTAATCACCTGACCACCTGCAGAGGTATCTGGCATCTGGAACCTGGATCTTGCTGATGTTTCAAATTGTTGAGACAAATTATCTTCCTCGATAATTGCTTTTGCTTTCTGAGCAAGAACACCCCAAAAACCCTTCGACCCATTTGTTCCCAGTTTGTCTTCATATGCATCGAACACCTAATGTTCAGGCATCATACCCTCATCAAATTTACAGGGTAAGAATGACGTGGAATACATCTAGTAATGCAATGACATGCAAGCCAATCTGTCATCTTTTTACAGCAACCGTTACCAATCATGCCAACAAGGGGCAAGGGCATCAGTCCAGTCATAAAAGACCCAAAGATTTAGGCTCTGGAGATATGAGATCTAATTTGGAGTCCCCTATTATCTAACTAAAAACAAGTATATATTATCAATTCATGAATTTTTGCCAAACCAAGAGAGGAAAAGCATAGAGACTATAAGCATATAAAATTTATTGAATCCTACCAGAAACAATACTATAAAACTATAAATTTTTACATATATATATATATATATTATCATCTATGCTTCTAATGTTATCGAATACATCACAAAATGAAAGATCAATAAAACTGAAGCAGTGATCAGAACCAATTTTTTATGTAGTCATGACATGAAAGTGGATTAATAAGATCAATTTAAAGATGCAGACAAGATGAGATCCATTTTCATTTTTGGCAGAGAAAACAAATCCTAAATGTAACAGAAACAGGAGAAGTAAAAAGGTTCTTAATAGAAAAAAGACTTAAAGTAGACCTTAGATCTCTGAGAGATAGAGCCACCAGCATATGCAGAAGAAAGGGATGATTCACGATGAGCAGCAGATGCCCTAATAGCCTGAGCAGCCAGAGATGGGGATGAAGAAGATGTTGTAAACAATGTGTCATCGTTATTATTACTATTTTTGTTGATGTTATCATGGTGGTGGTCATGTTCTGGTGGGCGATAAATCTCTTCTTTGAACGTTGATGCCCTAGTGATTCCTTGTCTTCTCTTATATGCCATTTCTTTTTATCAATAATAACTTGTTCTTGGCCGTTACAGCCACCGGCAACCGCCACGATGACAAAGTGGAGGTGGTGATCACGGAAGAGGAAGATCACCACAGCCCATAACCGTCTCTCTGTTTTTGGATTTGTCTAACGAACTTTTACTTTGTATTTTTTTGGTTTTGTACCACAAAAACAAGACATAATTTATTACCATGAGGAATGCTAATGTGACAACACTTGCATGCCTTTTAAGATACTTGCACCCTTTGATTTTTCATGTTTTTGTGATCCAATGGTCTGCATTGACTGGGAGTTGTGCCCCTTCCAAATATACTATTACTGGGTGCCTTGCTTCTTTTTTCTGGGATAAATTGCCAAATGAGTGGTTGAATTCGTGTGTGACCAAGGTTCAATTTTATATATTTTGAAAACTCAACCTGCGAGGCTTACAACTCACAAATGCATCTTCTACCTTTGCATATGCAAGACAACTCACATATGTTCGAAGAAACAAGTCCGACTGTATGTCCGTCACTGTCCATCAGGACATCTTTCCAGTTATGGGATCCTTTATTTTATCATCATTGAATCAGTCTCACCAATCCCATTTCTTCTCTTTATACTTGGTTTATGCAAAAAGAAAGCCTTTTTTATTGTAAAAGTTTCTAGTCCAGATAGTTCATTGAATAGTAAGTCAGCAACCCTTTTAATTGATACGTGGTCTAGACTCTTGAGCCCCAAGATTTGATGGAGTCTTCGATAAGGAAGATTTTCTCAAGATCTTTACCTTGTCATTGATTAACACAAGTTCAAACCAAGATTGAAATGAGGGCTTGCTTGATAAATGATGGGATTGGCATAGCATCTTTCTAAAAAAAAATTGTTTAATCATAGTTAATTACAGAACAATTCCTACGAGGCTGCAATCATTGACTGCTTTTACAACGAAAGGCTTTTTCTTTGATGCAATGCATTAGCAATATATGTACATGTTGTAAAACATGTTTCCTACCAATGAGTTCTTCATGTTAAATTACATTATGTTACAGCTGAAGAGCCAAGTTAGCATGCTGAGTATTCAAAGAGGAATGTGGTCGGCTATCATTGTAAGTCTCGCCTGTTCTGTTTGGAAAAGGTCCCTGCATACCCGAACCATGCTGTGAAAATCTATTCTGCCCCAGAGAATTTATCTGGTCAAGCCGTGTCTTTAAAAATGGCAGATCAAAGATGAACTGACCAGAAACAGGTGTAGGTTGTTCGCTTAGTTTCAAGGCAGGAATTCTCTCAGATGAACCACCAAGTCCATGACTTGGACCTTGAGTAGAAAAGGCTTGATCACCACCTCGACATTGAGTACTTAGAATACGTGTGCTGCCACTACGTGTATTGCCCATATTTCGATTAAAACTTGACATGCCTGTGGTTTTTAATGGCCATGAAGATGGTGAAAAACTGTAACTATCACTCAACCTGCTTTCCAAAGCATTTGACTCAGAGTCCTTGAAACCTAAATCCAATGATGGTGGTTTGTTATCCATCTTGCTTTTCCCCACTTTCCACATTGCTGAATCGTCATCATTTATACTTAAATCAGCAGTTAAAAGATTCAGATCTCTAGCATCAGTGACATATGAATGTGAACCTTGTTGAAGGCCTCTGTTTTGGCTTTGGTGAGGCTTTTCATTCTTTGAGACATTGGCAACATCCATTTCATTAGCAAACGAAACTTCACTTTTAATGGCACCAAAGTTACTGTAACAATTATGGTTTGGCGCCACTTCACTTGAAGTTCCATGCAAGCTCAATTTGTTACCAGCATAAGCTCTGCCTCCTTTATTGGCATCAAACATGTCTATTCTTTCACCCTGGCTTATATTTTGGCAGGCAGCAGAGGGTGGAGCATCAAAAGTAGGTGGATACTGAGCAGAGGCTGATGCTGCAAAATTTTGACAGTTTGGAGCCTGGAGCCAAAAGTTTGAACCTGGAGTTGAAAAATTGGCAGCAGTGTTCAACCATCCATTTAACTTGCGTCTAGCAACCATTTGAGCAGTTGGCCCTAAGTCCTTAACAAACAACAGTAAGCTTTTGCTATAGGAAGTATCCTGCTGATTCACCTACATCAAGCGAGAAACACCATATCATCAACCATCTGAAAGCTAGTAATCCGTGGTATCAGGAAGCATAGATAGAAAACAGAAAACTCTCTTGGGTTAGTCACTTACATGCACCAGTGGCTTTGAATTACTATAAATTGATGAAGTAATTGGATGGTTCTCATTGAGGAAGGACATCCATGGTTTATATGTAGAACGCCTATCTGTTTCATCAGAAGATCGTTTACTGACTCCAGAACCTGTTGAAGAAAAGCTAATTAAAAAATGTTATGAAATTTGTAAAATTATACTTCATGGTGAGAATAAAAAAAATTCTGCTTCTCTGTTTCCCTATTGTTGGAACAAATGGCTTCATGCATTTGTGTACAATCTACATTGAAGCACCTCGCAGTCTAGGGGTATGAATATTCTTGAGTTTGAAACCTTCAGAATTGCGTAATCTAAACAACCAGTTGTGTAGTGGGAACATTCTACCCTTTTTCCATGGGGAGCAGATCCGATTATGACCTCATGTCAAAGGGATAAAATCATAACCTAGCGAATCTTTTGAATTTAAAGGCAAGTGTACGACAAACCACACATGGAAAGCTCCTTCTGGACCCTTTAAAGATACAGATTCCAAATATCGACAAATCACAGATGGAGAGCTCCTTAGATTCGTTTTCAAAGCAATTCCTTAAATTTCTAGGTCAACACTAACATATTCTGTGCATGTTGGGTCTGCCCTTCCCTAAAATCAGTCCTTGAGGAATTTGATTTTGAGAGGGTCAGAACAGAATTCATGTCTTACCAAAAAATACTCTGTCGTCTGTTGCATCAGAATGAGTTGTAATACCCAAACATCCAGAGTTCAATTGGATTGCTCTTTTCAGACTTGATGAACAACTTGTTAAACACGGGGTGGGTTTTGGAGACACATGGACAGCTGTATTACTCGATTTTGAACTCGTCGCAACCTTAGGAGATGAGCTATAATTTGAACCCTTGGCTTCATGTTGGGGCCTTCTACCATTTCTCCTTCTCGTCCCCAAGAATTCCAGTTCAAAATTCTCGGGATCAGTTCTAAGAACATGGAAAACCTTCTTTGCTAATTCATCTATGGCACGAGCCTGTAAAAACCAACCTTCGACATTCAATTGAAGTGAAAATTTCATAATTCATCTAAGCAGAATATTCTTTGAATATGATTCAGTTCTTTGACAGGAAATCGATATCATACCTGTCTGAAATAAATGGTGGAAGAGGAATTAAAGTGCATTGCATTTCCAGATATTAGAAACACATCATGCTGCATAACAGTAAAATTTAGTTATCAGAAAAAAAAAAGAACAAAAAAAACAGAAGTTTCTTGTTCAGAAGATATATGTTTCACACATCAACCTTGTAAAACAAATGTGCCTTCAAACAAATGTACATTTTAAACCATAAATAGAGAGCTAATACTTGATGAATGAGCAAACCTCAAATTGTTCAAGACTTTTATACATTCCCTCATGTAGTTTAGCCCTCATGGTGCCGAAATCCATAGGCTCTTTAATGATTTCATAGTACTCCTCAACCTTATCAGCAGTAATTCCATAAATAAAATGGACAAGAAAGGACAAATTCATGGTATGAAAAGAAACTTCTGGCCAAATACCAACCTCATTTGGGTCAACTGGTTCTGCAAATATTTCATGGGTATCTCTCCTAAGACAGAAAAATAAGAAACAAAAGTCAGAACAAGAAAGAAAACCATTTTCAACCAGCGATTGACACTCCACAGTAAGAACCTCAGCAGCTGTGTCATTTCCCCGGTTGCAAAAAACAAAGTTATAATTGGGAATTTAATAATGATCTTAAATACTTAATGCATACAAGAATTCCTCAGTATCTCAAATGATATAAAAACATTTGAGAAAAAATCCACCTCTGTAATACGTCAATGATATGCTCAAGAATGCGTTTTTCTGGCACCCATGATGTACATGGCGAACTAGATGGTTGATCTGATGCAGGAGAAAAACTAGAGTCACAAACAGAGAAACTTGAAGATCTAATTTACAAAATCAACTAAAAAACATGAAGACCACCTGGAGAATCAGCTTGTCCTTTCTGTTTTGGGCTGTCTTTATTCTGCAAAATGGGTTCATCTGGTCCAAAAGGGAATGTGATGTTAGTGTCAATGAAACTTAAAGCAGCAGGCACTTTGCAACAACATTTTAACGAAACCAAAAGGCTTACCACTACTGATTGGATGATCTTCGTAACTTATTTCTCTGTCATCCGATACATCACTTGACTTGGGCTCCTGAAACCAAACTCAGGGAACAATGAATACTTTCTATCAATCTATACAACCTCTAGAGCCATGAGGAGAGACCAAGAGGCAACAATCAAGCACATCATGACAATCACAAAGTACTGTTTAGTTACTAGCACTCTATAGAAACAGGTTTTGCATATCATGGTAAAGTAGCAGGCTTTTTAAAATTTGAATACAACATAACTCATATGCTGAAGGTAAGAATGCAGTAGAAAGAGAAGAAAAAATTCTGAAGGAGCCCCACTGCCTTGAGAGTTACAATAAAAGCAACAAAGATAGTAATGATCAAGTAAAACCCATATGCTGTATTTGAGCTGAAATGTTGGGTGGGGTCAATCAACTGCTACTTCCAATAGCACAACACAGATTCTTCTCATGAATTTATGTAGTCATCAACTTTCACCCATACAGGAGCCCTCTTTAAAACGCCCCAGCAACTTAGAAGTTAGATCCCAAATAAAAGAACACTTGGGCATGACCAACTCAATTATAGTGAGCAAGAAACCAGCAAAAATACTCATCATTGCAGATAATTAGCTCCATAAAACAAAGAATTTGATGAAAATGATAGTTGGTACCTCACCCCTCCAACAACCCCGAGTAAGTAAATAGATGGATATATAACAAAAATAAAAGGGAGGCAAAGAATAAAAAACCTGTTGAGAATTGGGAGTAGAAGCCACATCTTGAGGAGGTTTAAGCTTCCTCTTTTTCTTAGCCCTAGTCATACAGGCTGGACCCTCAGTTTGGTTCTCCTTTTGCTGGTCTAACTCCTTGTCTTGTACCTCGGCAGCAGTGCTGGTACTAGTGCTAGTAATGCTCCTAGTAAGCCTAGTTTTTTTAGCAACAGTGGTCCTCCTTGGTGGCTGAGCCTTCCACAAATCCAAAGCAGATATCCTAGGACTCCTTCTGTCTCCCTCTCTCAGCATTCTCCCCCTCTTCATTTTTGTACTTTCCTAGCCAACAAAACCAAAAGATAAACAAACCCACATTGTCAATTTTGTAACTTTATGTTTACTCATTTCAATGAAGACAAACTTTACACTCAAATAATCACAAAAACCCACCTCAAGTTTGAAAAGAACAACAACCCAGGTTTCTTTTTTCCCCAGCACAGAGCTTTATAGAAAGAGACGCAGGTGGTGATGAGACAGTGAGCAATGAGAATGGTAAAGAGGGTGGTGCATTGAAGAAGTACAGCTAGGAGGAAGCAAAAGGGGTGTAGTTTTTTCCATTTTAGTGAGAGATATGCAAAATTTTCAAGCAAGGAAAATGCTTAAAAACCCCATTAATTGATTTGATTGCTGTTACTATTTGCTGCTGATTGTTAAAAATGAAATCTTTTGCTTACAAAATAAAAGAGTGGTATTTGGCAGGTGATTACAGGATGCTCCTGCCATCAAAGAGTACTGACACACAGGATAAATAATTAAATATCTTTTAAATATAATAATAAAAATAATAATTGAAATGAAGGGTTTTTTGAAAGCTTCTGCCCTGTAATGAACAGAAAGAGAGAGAGAGACAGAGAGTGTGGGGTTCCACAGACCGCAACCAGACAAGAAACGAATCAGCTAAAAAGAGACTCTTCCCTTAAATCGTTTTCCTTTATTTATTTATTTTATTACTTGAAATAATAGTTTCTTTTTAATTCTTTTTTTTTGCCGTCGACGCTTGATAGTCCATGGGCCGAGTCTGTCGTCGCATCCTGACCACTTCGACCTTTCAGGCCCATGCTTTTTATGGAATAAAAAACTTTCAACTTATTTTTCACATTAAAAAAAATAATAATAACGAATTGGTAGAAAATATAAGATTTTACAAGTAAATTATACGAATAAAATTTTATTATTATTTTTTGCGGCAAAATTTAAATCCCCCCTTGTTTTTCATTTTGGTTAATTTTCTCTTTTAATTGAGAAAGATTTTACAAGTAAATTATAAGAATAAATTTTTATTATTATTATTTGCAGCAAAATTATTACGAATGCTGTAGTTATGTGTGTGTAGATTGCTTGGTTGGAAGGACTAACGGTAGATTGGGGAGTGGGAAGCTTTGATAATTAAAACAACAAAATAATTATTTTTTACATTTAATGAAAATAATTGCATTTACTATTTTCCATCTTCTTAGGATACACTCTCTATGTGAAAGCTAGTTTAATGTTTGGTTTCTTTCTTTTTTAAGATATCCTCCAAACCCCTTATATTTGATATATTTAATTAATTTTATAGTTCCGACAATTTAATTCACGTATTATTAGCGAGGTGGTAGGTGAGGTGGCTAATAAATCATGCTTGATACTTGTAAAATTGTAGAAGGTTCCTTTTATGTATTTGAGAATTCTTTGATAATTAAACAAGTATTATTTGAGAGAAAAAAAAAAGTTATAATTTAGAAGAAACAAAATTTTAAAATAAATGAAAAATTGAACCTCCTGGATATTCCCTCTTCTTTTATACCCCCAACCCTTTTATTAGAGATAAATTGTTAAAATATCATAAAAATATCTTTAACTCGCCAGGAAAAAATATCTTTAGCGTTAAAAGAATATAGACTCGGCGCTTGGTTGAAGTTATAGATAATAGGTCTGACAACTCACCAACCCACATATATCTAGACTCAGTGCTCGGCTGAGCTTAAAGATGGTGGGCATATCAGCTTGCTAAACTCACATATATTTGAACTTAATGTTTTGCTGAACCCAGAAATAATAAATTATTGCCCTTTTTTTGAACATTTTTTTAGGGCAAATTCAAACAAAAACAAAAAAAATGTTGATATATCACTTGTTTGATTGTTCATCTGTTTTATTTTCAACAAATTTCTATTCATATTGCGTTTGATTTTGACATTAATTTTTTTTTGTTTGATTTTATACTCACATTTCTAACCAATTTAAATTTTATTTTTGTCCATTAAAAATTGGTGTTATTACTAGAATTTCAGGCTCAAATCTCACCCATTATATTTGCCTTTATCAAAGTCAAGTTTTAAATCAACCATTTTTAGTGTTGATTGAGAATATGGTAGTTTTTGTTTTTGAATGTGCTTTAAAAATATATTTCACTTGTTTTGGTCCCTATTCTTTTAATTGTTGTTTATTTTATTTGGTATTATTTTTTATTTTTTTAAAATTTCATCCTCCTTGATTTTTTTTCTATTAAATTTTATCCTCATTATTTTTATTGAATTAGTTGAGAAGTAAACTTCTTGATTGAATTCAAGATTAAGATTTCACGGATTGTGACTTTTAGAGATTAGGTTGGGTTAAGAGCTTCATTGAATTTGCTTTGTTTTTTTTTTTCTTTTTCTAGAATGATGTTATCTTACTTTTTATCCTTGTTTTGTTTTGTGTTTTGATTCTATTGGGTTAGTCCTCAATGATTTCTTTCTATTTCACCTCTATCATTTTTTAATATATGAATAATCTATCAAATTACAAATATTTTTTAATTTTACACCCTGTGATTTTTTAATCTTTCAAATATGGTTCACATTCTTTTAGTTACAATATATTTTTTTGGGATCATTTTTATTTTTATTTCAAATTTCATCCTCTTTGGGTTTTTCTTTGTCAAATTTAATCCTTGTTCTTTTTGTTGCTGTTTTTTATTTTAGAATTTTTTATTAATATTTTTATGTGATTTTATCTTTCAAAATTAAATTTGTTGAGAGTAAAGTTTCTTGATTGAATCAAGGTCTAGGATTTCACAAGTTGTAAGTTTTAGAGATCGGACCATGTTTAGGATATTCGTCTAATTTTGCTTGTTTTTTTTTTTTTTAGCAAATTTTGATTTTCAATTCCATCCCCTGAGATTTGTTTTTAATCCTTTAAATTTGGTACTTATACTTTTAATTGCTATTTATTTTTATTGGTATTATTTTAATTTTTTTTTAAAATTTCATCATTCTTAGTTGTTTTTCTCTTAAATTTTATCCTTATTTTTTGTTGTTTTTTTTTACAAGTTTTTTTTATTAATATTTTTCAATGATATCATTTTTTAAAATTAAATTGGTTGACAATTTAGTTTCTTTGATTGAATTCGGTTCCATGATTTAATGAATTGCAAGTTTGTAAGATTATATTAGTTCACATGGGTATTTTTAGTTTTTTCTTCATTTTTTTAAGTTCATGTTTTTTTTTGAAATTTTATTTTTTTTACAGTTTTCCTTCTATTATTATGTTAATATTGAATTGTTTGATAATTCAGATAAAATCGTATATGATTTTGTTTTTGTTTTTTATATTAGTTTATTTATTGTTATTACTATTTTTATATTATTTAAATTATTCCTTGAATTAATGATTCGATACTTGAATTTTTTTTTTATCTTAGCACTTTTCTGACATCAATTTTTATTTTCAGCACGCGGTGGAGTGTAGATAACATATCTAGTAATAGTATATCTACTAGGAATGCTATTAGAATGACACATATAAAAAATAGCTAAAGCACTAAACTGTTCATCCACTAAAAACAATTGTCTAAATCAAATTTAATCAGCCTGGTTAATTTATAACCGCACAGTGCAATTTTTTTTAATTTTTTTTCCAAAACAACTATTTTATTTTTTGTTAAAAACAAATTATTGAAACCACGTCGTTTGAAGCCGAGTTGCATGACCTGTGACCCAAATCTTACGTGTTATAGCAGGAATTCCGTATCAATTCTTGAGAGACGAAGAATAAAAAAAAATGATTGGAAGTGGCACGTGAGTTTTATAGATAAGGAGAATACATCCTGAGTGCATTTTAATATTCAATTAAGTATTTGAAGTCTTATGTTTTTCAATCAAGTACCTTGCTTTGCCTCGATGATTTATAATCAATTTTTGGGTACTAAGTAGAAATTATAATTAGTAAAAGACTTCGTCAGCGTTGCTAGATAATCAGTGGAGAGCTGGTGATACTGGGAGTTCACAAGTTCAACTCCTACCTTGGATAATGCAAAGGGCTTAGTTGTGTCGTAAAGACAATTGTCAGTAGTCAGGTGAGGACTAGTTTGGTTGCTCTTATCATCATCAATTTTTAGTCTTCAATTCTCTGTTTAAAGACAATCCAAACACATTCATAGGTAGTTTTACTTGTAGTTGTTGCGGTGGTTGTCTTGTCCTTTCCTGTCGGGATTTCCCATCTTGCTTGCTTCTTCTATAAAAAAGAGTCCCTGTCTTTCTGTTCGGGGTCTTCTGGATATCTTCTTCTCTTTTTGCAGCTTTCTTTTTAGATCCATTTTTGCCACTACTTGCTGATATGTGCAACAGACTCTTCACCATGCAACCACGACATGCACACAGACCACCTTCGCCATGCAACCACGACATGCACCACGTTCGTGGATCATGGGCTGACATGTCACAGTTAGTTAGTTTTAAG
>Ga0307518_10000400_pt1 | contig 33364 bp, 28 predicted proteins | sample 25_EM_MG_FD_203889 | JGI IMG/M metagenome (GOLD analysis project Ga0307518, IMG submission 203889) | Populus trichocarpa ectomycorrhiza microbial communities from riparian zone in the Pacific Northwest, United States - 25_EM | ecosystem: Host-associated > Plants > Roots > Unclassified | place... | reverse complement strand
GAGACGTCTGATGTCCCGAAAGTGGCTTTCGCGACACACCTCCAGCACCTCCACGGACCGTGAGCCTGGGACCGGCAGCAGCCGTAAGCCGGTAGGTAGCCAAGACACCCTTGGCTAGAACGACCCCTGGTCAGGCGTCGACGGGGGTTCCCGCCCAGGTGAGGCAGGTCCAACCGGCGGCGGTCCCGACGAGTTCGACGACGCCGGTGTTGGGGATGAGGCCCTGGTTGGCGATCTCGGCGGTCACGTTCCCGGCGAGCCATTCGCCGCCGAGCCGGATCGCGCCACCGTGGCTCACCAGCACCACCGTGCCGTCGGGGTCGGCCTGCTCGTGTTTGGCGCGCAGCCGGGCGACCGCGTCGAGCAGCCGGGCGCGGACCCGCGCGCCGGTCTCGCCGCCGGGGATCGGCGGGTCGAGTTCGCCGAGTGTCCACCGGCGCACGACGCTCATGTAGGTGGTGATCGAGTCCTTGTCCGTCTTGCCTTCGAGGTCGCCCGCCGCGACCTCGTGCACGCCGTCGAGGACCTGGACATCGAGGCCGAGCTTGGCGGCCAGCGGCGCGGCGGTCTGCTGGGCGCGGATCGCCTGCGAGGCGTAGACCGCGACGATCGGCTCGCCGTCCAGCCGCGTCGCGAGGTCTTGTGCCTGCTCCCGGCCGAGCTCGGTGAGCGGCGGCCCCGGCAGCGCGGTGTCGAGCGCGCCGCGCACGTTGCCGTCGGTCTGGCCGTGACGGACGAGGAGAAGTCTCACGCCTGTGCTCCCTTCCGTACCGCGGCGACCCAGTCGATCGCGTCGGTGAAATCCTCGTTGGAGGCGTCCAGTTCGATCTCGGTCTTGCCGTCGTCCGCGCGCGGGTGGGAGCCGAGGAACCGGAGGTTGCGGCACCGGCGGCGCAACGCGGCCAGCGCGTCGCCGATCCGGGGCTCGGCCACGTGGCCCTCGAAGTCGATGAAGAAGCGGTACTCGCCGAAGTTGTTCCTGGTCGGGCGGGCGTCCAGCTTGGTCAGGTTGATCCCGCGGACCGCCAGTTCGGTGAGCAGCTCCGCCAGGGCACCGGTCCGGTTCGTGGCGGCGGCGACGATCGACGTGCGGTCGGCGCCGGTCGGCTCCGGCAGCTCGCCGGGAGCGCGGACCAGCAGGAACCGGGTCTTGGCGTCGCGGACGTCGGCGACCTCGGTGGCCCGCACCTCCAGCGGGTAGTGCTCGACCGCGACCGGCGCGGTGACGGCCGCGTCGAACTCGCCCTCGGCCACCGCGACCGCGGCCGCGGCGGTGGACGACGTCGCGACCGGACGCGCGCCGGGCAGATTCGCCTCGACCCAGTGCCGGACCTGGGCGAGCGCGTGCGGATGGCTCGCCACGGTGCGGATCTCGGTCGCGCCCGGCCGGGTCAGCACGCTGAAGTGGACGGGCAGCAGCACCTCGGCCACCGCGACCAGCGGCTCGGCCTCGCTCAGGCTGTCGAGGGTGGCGGTGACCGCGCCCTCCACCGAATTCTCGATCGGGACGCAGGCGGCGTCGGCCGCGCCCGAGCGCACCGCGGCCAGTGCCGCCGGGATGGTCTCGGCGGGGATCAGCTCCTCACCGGAGGCGAGCCGGCGCGCGGCCTGTTCGGTGAAGGTTCCCTGGGGGCCGAAGTAGGCGATCCGTGACACCCCGCCAGATTACGCACGACCCGGGTGGCGACTTTCACTCGGACAGCCGGTACGCGCGCCGGTTACGCCCGGTGGCTTTTTTTGTCATGCTTAGGGCGTGACCGCCGAACCGGGCACGCACACCGGCCACGAGGATGTCGGCTCCTCTTTCGCTCCCGTGCCGGACCATCCCACTCCGGAGCTGGTGCTGTGCGCCGTCGATGACCTGCTCGCCCAAGCCTGGACGACCGTCGCGGACACCGTGGACGGCCGGGTCTTCGTGCACCGCGGGTCCGTGCTCGACGTCGTCGCGCAGGCCGTCGTCAGCCCCGCGAACTCCTACGGCTGGATGCGGGGCGGCATCGACGCCGTCTACGCCCGCGCGTACCCCGGCGTCGAGCAGAACGTCCGCAGCGCCGTCCTCGCCTACCACGGCGGCGAGCTGCCGATCGGCGAAGCGGTGATCGTGCCGACCGGCGAGGCGGAGCCCGCCTGGCTGATCAGCGCGCCGACGATGCGGGAACCCGGCGAACGCCTCCCGCGCGACACCGTGCACCCGTACCTCGCGGCCCGCGCGGTGTTCCAGCAGTGGCGCGACGCCAGTCTCGACCAGGGCCGCGTCCGTGATCTCGTGCACACGATCGCGATGCCGGGGCTCGGCACCGGCATCGGCGGGGTCGCCCCCGCGGCCTGCGCCCGGCAGGTCGCCGCGGCCTGGGACGAGGTCTTCACGCCCGGCCGTCCCCGTAACGGACGGTAACCCCCTGAAGCGGGCTACATCACATCGCAGCGCGTTCACGAGCCGTAAGCCCTACCGTTAAAGCGGCTTCATCCGGTTCGAGGCACGTTCACCCGCCGAGAACTCGTCAACACGGTTTTGTACGGCGCCAGCGCAGGCGACGGGCGAGGAGTGTGCGATGCCGCGGGTCCGTGAGCTCAGTCCCTACGTCGAGCTGCACCGTGAGCAGTGGCGGGAGTTGCGCAGGTCGACTCCCCTGCCGCTGACCGCCGCGGAACTGCTGCGGCTGCGCGGTCTCGGTGAACAGGTCGACCTCGCCGAGGTCGCCGAGGTCTACCTCCCGCTCTCCCGGCTGATCAATCTCCAGGTCGCCGCCCGGCAGCGGTTGTACGAGGCCACCACCACCTTCCTCGGTGAAGACAGCCGCGGCACCAAGGTGCCGTACATCATCGGGATCGCCGGAAGCGTCGCCGTCGGCAAGTCGACGACCGCGCGCATCCTGCGCACGCTGCTCGCCCGCTGGCCGGATCACCCCAGGGTCGACCTGGTCACCACCGACGGGTTCCTCCACCCGCGTGCGGAGCTCGTCCGGCGCGGGATCATGCACCGCAAGGGTTTCCCGGAAAGCTACGACCGGCGGGCGCTGCTGCGGTTCGTCACCGAGGTGAAGTCGGGGGCCGAACGGGTCGCCGCGCCGGTGTACTCGCACCTCGCCTACGACATCCTTCCCGACGAGGAACAGGTCGTTCAGCGGCCCGACATCCTGATCCTCGAAGGACTGAACGTCCTCCAGCCCGGCCCGCGGCTCACCGTCTCCGATCTGTTCGACTTCTCGATCTACGTGGACGCGCCGACGACCGACATCGAACGCTGGTACATCGAGCGCTTCCTCAAACTGCGGCACACCGCGTTCGCGGATCCCGCGTCGCACTTCCACCACTTCGCCGGCCTCCCGGACGACGAGGCCCGTGCCGAGGCGCGCCATCTGTGGCGCACGATCAACGAGCCGAACCTGATGGAGAACATCAAGCCGACGCGGCCGCGGGCGACGCTCGTGCTCCGCAAGGACGCCGACCACACGATCAACCGGGTCCGGTTGCGCAAGCTCTGAGCGGGCACACCGCGTGACCGGACGCCCGCTGATCCTCTACGCACAGCGAGCGTTCAAGGCGCCGCCCAAGATCCATCGATCACGCGGCCGATTTCCGGCCGTTCCCTCACAAGCAGCAGCCTTCGCACCACCGGCGAGCCGGTGGTGCCCGCCCGTCGCGCACCGCTGTCGCCGGGCGGCTTTCCTCGGCCGATCGGCCGATCCACGCTCAGTACGTGTAACCGGTTGGCCGATACCGGCTACAGCCCCCCACGGCGACCCTTGTGTCAGGGGAACAAGAGGTCTCGAAAAGACCTTGAGCAGGGAGGAGGCTCACGATGTTCTCGATCATCCTGACCTGGGTCGGCTCGATTCTCGGACTCGCACTCCTGGTGGCCATGGCCGCCGGCGCCTTCGTCGTCGACTTCGACGACGCCCGCGGTGACCGCCGCCGGAAGAAGCCCCAAGTCACCGAGACCAAGGGCTCCCCCGCGGCTCCGCTGGGCTGAGCCTCCCGCGCTCAGAGCTCGCCGAGCGCCTTCCGGTAGTCGTCCACGTCGTAGTCCATCTCGTGTTCGCCCGCTTCGGTGAGCTGGGCGGACAGCGCGTCGATGAGGCGATCGAAGATCTCCTCACGCTCCTGCCCGGTCTCACTCAGCCGCCGCACGGCCTGCCACACCTCGGCGGGCTCGTCGTCCCAGAGCTGGTCGACGATCGTGGTCTTGAGCGCGAGCCGCATCCTCGGCTCGCCGTCGAAGGTCTCCTCGGCCAGCGCCTCGTGGTACTCGGGGTGCTCGCCGATCACCAGCAGACGGCGCTGTTCGGGATCGGCGGGCTCGAGTTCCAGCTCCTCGTCGCCGATCTCCGCGTAGACCGTCGGGACGGCGAACATCCGGCGCGCGAGGGCTTCCGCGAGTTCCGCCGGGTCCTCGATCCCTTCCGAGCCGTCGAAGTAGACGTCCAGCGCCGAGTCCTCGTCCTGCGCGAACTCCTCCAGGAACTCGGTCGCGCTCTCCAGCAGCGCCACTCGCGCGGCCTCGGGGAGCCCTGCGCGGTCGGCGGCCCAGGTGACCCAGCCGAGCAGGGCGGGCTCCAGCGCGTCCTCGTAGGCCTCGTCGATCTCGAACTCGCCGTCCAGCAGCGACTCGAGGAACCGGGCGAGCTTCTCGGGCCCGACCCGCAGCGGGCTGCCCGGCTCGGTCTCGCAGCCGTAATCGACGAGAAGGCGCGCGTAGAACCGCGTCGCGTCCGTGTCCTCCACGAGTCCGGATCCGATGAAGTCGGCGACGACCTCTTCGCGGACCTGCTCGGGCCATTCGGAGATCTCGGGCGACGGTTCGGGCGTGGGAAGCGTCCGGATCCAGGCCAGCGCGAGCGCGTGGAACCGCGCGTAATCCTCGCTGACGTCGGGCTCTTCGACGACGTCCGTCGCGGCGAGGCCGTCCGCGAGCAGCTGGTGGGCGCGCTCGGGCAGCACCCGCTCCAGCGTGACCAGCTCCGGGTCGTCGGCGGCCTGCTGCCGCATCTCGGCCAGCACGTCCTGCGGCTTGTCGACCACGACGACGTCGCGGATCCGGCCGCCCTCGGTGAAGTCGACCAGCGCGAGCAGGCCGTGCTCGACACCGCCGCGGGTGAACACGCACAGAAGCGACGACTCGTCACCGAAGACGTCGCCGGTCCGCCAGCAGTCCCCCACGGTCACCGCGGCGAGGTCCCCCACCCATTCCGGCTCCGGGATCCCGCGGCCCAGCACGGTGTTCAGCGCCGCGGCGGCCGCCTCACGCTCTTCCTCGGTCTCGGCGAAGACCCGCAATCCGGCGAGCAGCGCGGCCGCGGCGGGGGTGATCTTCCGCTCGGCGAACGCGATGAGCTCCAGGCCCAGCGGCGTCTCGTCCTCCTCGACCTCGATCTCCCACCACTGGCCGAGCACCTCGGAGGTCAGCAGCTCGACGTCGAGCACCTCGGGTTCGGCGCCAAGGGTCGAGAAGTCCCGGAGGACGTCCTTGAAGAGGCCCGTCACACTCGGAGTGGAGGGCTGGGCTGCCTTCTTGCGGGCACGGCTCACCGGACTCATGGCGACATGTTTGCACGCGGACCCGATCGGGCTCGTCGCGGTGGTCCTGGGCGCGGAACACGGGTCCCGTCCGCGGGGAGGACGCGGGCGGACACCGGTTCACCGACCACCGCGACTTCGCCTTCTTCGCCGGGTTTCCTCGGTTCACTCCGAATAACGACCGCCAACGGGCGCGGTTACGGTTTTGGGAATGGCGATTCTCGCCGCCTTGACCTCGGCGATCAGCCTTGTCTTGCGTTTGTGTATTTCCACCAATGTGCCCAGGTACGAGCTGAATTCTTCAGCCATACCGGCCTTTTTGTGCACCGTGCGCAGTTTGCGCAGTTGCCGGGCCGCCTCGCGGTAGGAGTTCGGATCTTTCCGCGTGATCAATTCTTCGACATGGTCCCGATACACGGGAATGGTTTCGGCCGGATGGGCCACGGAACGCGCGTCCGCGAGTTCGACACGCACCGGTAAAGAGGCCTCGAACCGCACCGCCGCCCGCCAAGCCTCGTCGGCGCGATCCTCGCCGAGCAGCGCGCGGACGAGTTCGTCGGCGGCCTGAGTACTTCCGGCGGCGAGTTCACGAAGGCGGGCCAGCGCGGTCTTCCGCTGCGCGACCCAGCAGCCCGCGTCCAGCGACTCCTCGCGCAGGGCCAGGTAGGTCGCGGCGGCGGGATTCTCGTCGAAGTCCTTACGCGACAAAGGATCTTTTCCCGCCGGAGGCGCTTCTTCCTTCTTGTCGTGCGTGAGCGCCCGCGCCGCGTGCGCGATGGCCTCGCTGTGCCGTCCCGCCGCGCGCAGGACGCGCACGATCTTGAGACTGACGTCCACCCGCGGCGGTTTGGCGGCGAGGATCGCGACGAGCGCGTCGACGTCGCCGGACACCTCCGCGAGCTCCTCACGCAGCCGCTCGGCCGTCTCGCGTTTCGCGCCGGACGGCTGCTCCGCCAGCACCTTGTCCACAGTGGACTGTATCCGCGCGATTCCCTTTTCCCCCAAGGCGGAAGCGAAATCGGCCAGCTCGATGACCGGCCAGCCCGGGCCGTCGAACTCGACTTCGAGGATCCAGGCGGCCAGGCTTTCGGGATCCGGCGGGTGGGCCACGCAAGCCCGCGCGTACAGCTCGACGGCCCGGTCCAGCCTGTCCGCGACCTCGCCCGAGGTGTCGTCGATCTGCTCCAGCATCTCGCTGATGTCGTCCACGGTCCGGCGGGCGAGCGGCGCGAGATCGGCCCGGCTGCCGGCGTCGAGAAGCCGCTGAAGCGTGTCGAGGACGGAGCCGACCTTCGCGGCGTACTCGACGTTGCCCGCCAGCACGGCCGTATCGAGGAGGCGGTGCGCCTCGGCGACGTCACTCCCCTGGGTGGCGAAACGGTTCTCCAGAGCCAGCCGTAACGCAGGGTCACGCTCGGCCTGGGCGTGCAGCAGGTCCGCCAGCGTTTCCGCGTCCAAAGTACGCAGGTAGGGGCGCAGATCCGTCGGGGAACTCACCCGGACAAGTCTGCCCGACCGCTTCGCCGACTCGTGTGGGCCAACAGCGTGCTCTTTTCGGCGTAATCGCTCACCAGCTGTGACCAGGTCGGCGGCCCCGCTCCGAGCCGCGAAGGGCAGCGGATGATCGGGATCGGGAGCCGCCTGGCGAGCTGCATGACGATCGCCATCACCACCACCGCGAGCAGCGAAATCGCCCCGGCGGCGGCGAGGGCGCCGCTCAGCACGCGGCGTCCGCCGTCGATCGCGAGCTGCGCCGAGTACTCGATCTGGCGCGCGGCGAGATCGCCGAGGGTCCGGCCGACGACGCCGGCCGCCACACGCCAGGCGTCCTGGCCGACGGGCGGCGGCGTGGCCGCGCTCAACGCGGTTTCGACCGCGCCGAACCGGCTCCAGTCCACGCTCCGGACGAGATCGCGGTAAGTCTCGCGGCTACTTTCCGTCAGCTTTCCGGCGACGGCGTCGAGCCTGGACCGGTACGCGCCGACGGCCGCGGCGTAGTCGCGCCGCCCCTCGTCGTCGATCCCGGCGACCGCGAGGGAATCGCTGCGGTCCATGCCTTCGACGGCGGTGAGCAGTTCGACGGCGATCGTCTGCTGATAGCCGACTTCGGCGTCCGGCGCGGCCCGCGCGATCTCGCGCAACGAGGAAAGCGAAGTGTCGATGCGGTCGGCGTACGCGGTGTACGTGGCGGAACGGCTGCCCGGCGCCCGCAGCGCGACCGACCGCTCCCGCTGCAGCGACGCGATCCCGCGGCTCGCCTCGGCCATGACGACCGCGCCGCCCTCGGCGTCGTCACGGTCCTGGATGGCCTGCTGGACGAGGAATCCGCCGATGAACAACGCGACGAGCACCAAGGCAGCGCTCGGCACGAACGCGATGGAGAGCATGCGAGCGCGAAGGCTTCGCTGGTACTTCAAGGCTTTCCTTCCGGATCGGTTTCCCGACGCCGAGTGACGCTATGCAAGTTGCAAATTGCACGTCAACGCTCGTCCGCCATACGGCCGTTAGCGCACCGTGACGATCTGGTAGGCACGGCACGTGACTCTCGACGACCTCAACCAGCGCCTCCGCGACTTCGCCGCGGCACGGGCCTGGGAACCGTTCCACACCCCGAAGAACCTGGTCATGGCGCTGTCCGGTGAAGTCGGCGAGCTGACTTCGCTGTTCCAGTGGCTCACCCCGGAGGAGTCCGCGAAGTGGCGCTCCGACCCCGAGCTGGCGCACAACGTCGTGGACGAGATCGCCGACGTCACGCTGTATCTCCTCCAGCTGGCGAACAGCCTCGGGGTGGACCTGATCGAGGCGGCCAACGCCAAGATCGATCGGAACGAGCACCGGTTCCCGGCGCCCGATTAGCCGCCTTTCGGGTCTTGTGACGTCTTCGGCGAGCGGAAACACTGTGCCGACGTCCCTGGAGGTGGCCCTTGTCGCGTTCGGCTCGCACCGTGTTCCTGGCCCTGATGCTGTCACTGAGCGCGGTCGCCGCGCCGGCGTACGCGGCGCCACCGCCGACGTCGCCGCATCGCGACCCCGGCAACGGGCCGGAGCGCAACGAGGTGGCCGCGACCGACCAGCCGATGAGCGTCGCGCGGGCCGCGGCGGGCGAGAACGTCGCGGGTGACCATTCGGGTTATCCGCGCAAGACGAAGCTGCGCGTGTATCCGGAGAACACGGCCGACAAGTCGATCAAACTCGGGCTCGCGCCGTATCACGCGATCGCGCCGAAGCTGAACGCGTTGCAGGCGCGCAGCGACCGGATCTCGGTCGAGATCGCCGGGCGGTCCGGGCTCGGCCGCGACCTCTACCTGGTGACGCTCACCGCGCCGGAGAGCCGGTCCGAGACGAGACGGCAGGACGCCTGGCGGTCGCAGATCGAGAACGACCCCGCGCGGGCCGCGCGCGACCCGTTCCTGCGCCACGGCTACAAGGCGCCGGTGTGGATCAACAACAACATCCACGGCAACGAATGGGAAGGCACCGACGGCGCGCTCCGCGTCATCGAGAAGCTGGCGACGTCGAACGATCCCAAGACCGTCGAACTGCTGAAGCGGAACCGTTTCTACTTCAACGTCACGGCCAATCCGGACGGCCGCGTCGCCGGCACGCGGCAGACGTCGCAGGGCTTCGACCCGAACCGCGACTTCGTCACCGCGTCGCAGCCGGAAGTGAAGGCCATGCGCGGGATCGCGATCGGCAAGCAGCCGCTGATGATGCTGGACGAACACGGCTACGTCGAGAACACGCTCATCGAGCCGACCACGCCGCCGCACGGCCAGAACTACGACTTCGACCTCTACATCAAGCACGGGTACGCCAACGGGCTCGGCATGGAGCAGGCGGTCAAGGCACTCGGGCGCCCGGAGACGGCGAAGCCGGAGATCCCGTTCCGCGACTACGAACCCGGCAGCTGGGACGGCTGGGCGCCGATCTACACCGCCCAGTACGCGATGTACCACGGCGCGGTGTCCTTCACGATCGAAATCCCGATGCGGGTGAACAATGCGGACTACGAAAGCCAGCCGGTGGCGGAACTCCAGCGTCGCTCGGTGATCAACACCGAGGTCGTCGAAGCCACCATCGGCAGCACGCTGAACTACGTCGACCGCAACCGCGGCGAGCTCATCGCGAACCAGATCGAGATGTTCCGCCGTGGCACGGCCGGTGAAGCGCAGCGCGAGATCCCGGACGGGTTCGTGCCCGGCTTCGGGCCGGAAGACCGCTACCGCACGGAATTCCCGCGCGCGTACGTCATCCCCGCCGGGGCCGATCAGCGGTCGGCCGTCGCCGCTTCCCGGCTGGTCGACCATCTGATCGCCAACGACGTCCGGGTGCGGCAGGCCGATCGCCCGTTCTCGCTGGCCGGACGCCGGTATCCGGCCGGTTCGTACGTGGTCGACATGCACCAGCCGAAACGCGGTCTGGCGAACGTGATGCTGGAGCAGGGCAGCGACATCTCGGCGAAGGTGCCGGTCATGTACGACATCTCCGGCTGGAGCCATCGCCTGCTGTGGGGCGCGTCGGTCGACATCGTGAAACAGGGCAGGCTCGACGTCCGTGCGCACGACGTCGTCGCGGCGTCGCCGACCGGTGGCATCGACGCCGCGCCCGGCCGGGACCTCGCGCTGAAGCTGGTCGACGCCAAGGACGTCAGCGCGGTCAACGACCTGCTGAACCGAGGTCTCGCCCTCGGCCGCACGGACGACGGCACGGTCGTCGTCCCCGCGTCGGCCCGCCCGGCCGCCGCCGAGGTGGCGGACCGTTACGGCGTCCGGTTCACCGAGGCAAGCGGGACGGCGACGCCGTTGAGCCGCAAGACGATCGCGGCCGCCGTCGGCGCGGACGAGCTGAAAGCGCTGCGGGACATGGGCTTCGACGTGCGACCGGTGTCGGCGGCGGTGCTCAACGCGGGCTTCGACTGGTCACGGGTGGACCTGCTGTTCGTCTCTTCCGGACTGCGGTACTCCGACCTCACTCCGGCCGCGAAGGACGCTTTGCGCGCCTTCCTCGCCCGCGGCGGCGTGGTCACCCGCGGTGCCACGGGCGCGCGGTTCAACACCGACGTGGGACTTCTCGAAGCACGTCCGGTGGCGGGCTGGGAGGACGGGAACGGCGTCGTTTCGGTCGTCAACGGGACCGGTCCGGTGGGTGCCGGCGCGCTGCCGGATTCGTTCGTCTACGGGCCGTTCTGGTTCACCGATCTCGGCTCCTCGGTCAGTGTCGAGCAGCGCTACGCGAGCGGGAATCCCCTGGTCGCGGGGCATTGGCGGACCCGGGACGACGGGACCGGCGGGCCGCTGCAGGCGGCGGGCCAGGCCGCCGTCGTGTCCGGCACGACGGGGCTCGGCGGGCGGGCGGTGCTGTTCGGCACCGAACCGCTGTTCCGTGATCACCCGAAGGGCTTGTACTCGCAGGTGGCCAAGGCGATTTACTGGGCGACCTCGAAGTAACGTGGGGGTATGCCCGTATCACGTGGCCGGAAGCCCAAGAAGAAGAAGAACAAGAAGAAGTCGAAGTCGCCTGTCGCCACCGAACCGATCTCCTTCCCGTCTTGGTTCGACGAGGCCATCGAGAACATCATCGACGGCATCGACGGAACGCTGGCCTGCGAGACGGCTCGCGACCTCGAGCAGGCGACCGGCGAACTGCTCGGGGCCGAGCTGAAACGTGTCCTCGACGAGGAGAACGACGGCCTCGACTTCGACCTGTTCTTCGCCGCCCTCGTCGGCGAGGTCTCCGTGCTGGCCAGAACGGAACCGTCCGAAGCACTGTGGCGGTTCCTTCACGGCCTGCTCGCGATCTCGGCACCCGGCGTGGTGCCGACACTGCGGACTTCGATCAGCCGCGTCAAAGCGGTGTCGGCGAACCTGTCGCAGTGGCCGTGCTCCTTGGCGCACATCGAAGCGACCGGCGACGTTTGGGAGATGCGAGATGTCTACGGCACTCGCCTCGCCGTGATCGCGGCCTACAGCTATCCCGGCGTTCACCTGTTCGACGTCGACATGTCGGGTCTCTGCGAGCCGGCGGGCGGCGGGGTCTACGACAACGTCGAGCAGGCCGCCGAGGCGTGGCGGAAGAAGCTCGGCCCCGACGAAGCCGCCGGGGCCGAGCCGCGGGTGGTGACCGACACCGAGCGGCTGACCGGCCTGGTCGGCTGCGATTTCATGCTGATCGGCACCGAATCACGGACCGTGCTGGACAACTGGTACCGCGCACAGCGCCGGTTCGAGGACCTCGAGGCGGCGCTGAAGAACCGGAAGACGCCGCTCCCGCCACGCCGGAGCTTCTTCGACGACGCGGACCCGGCCGAAATGGCTCGTCCCTTCGCCGCCTGGCACATCGATCGCTACGGGAACGAACCCGATCCGGTGATCGTCGAGGACCTCGCCGAGGAATGGATGGGCGGCCTCGTACCGGACACCCGGTTCCTCGCGTCTCCCGACCGGATCCGCTACTACCAGGACGTGATCGGCGATTGGCGGGATCACCCTCATCGCCCGGTCGCCCAGGCGTTGCTGCCGAAGTGGGTGCGCTGGCTCGGCGAACGGGCCGGGCTGCCGTCGGCGCTGGTGGAAGGGATGGTCGCCGAGGCGACGAAGTAACGTGGGGGTATGCCGATCCAGGTGCTGCTCATCGACGACCACGAGGTGGTGAGGCGCGGTCTGCGTGACCTCCTCACCGACGAGCCCGACATCGAGGTCGTCGCCGAGGCGAGCGGGGTCGACGAGGCTCTCGCCGTTGCCATGCACGTCGAGCCGGACGTCGCCGTGGTCGACGTGCGGCTAGGCGACGGCGACGGCATCGCGCTCTGCCGCGAGCTGCGGTCGAAGCCGAACCCGCCGCAGTGCCTGATGCTGACCGCGTTCGACGACGAGGAGGCCATGGTCGGCGCGATCATGGCGGGCGCGGCGGGGTACCTGCTGAAACAGGTCCGCGGTCAGGACGTCGTCAACGCGGTCCGCGAGGTCGCGGCGGGCCGGTCGCTGCTCGACCCGCTGTCGACGGCGCGGGTGCTCGACAAGCTGCGGCATCCGCCCGAGGACGAACTCGGTTCCCTCACCGAACGCGAGCGTGAGGTGCTGGACCTGATCGGGCAGGGCATGTCCAACCGCGAGATCGCGGAACGCCTGTTCCTCGCCGAGAAGACGGTGAAGAACTACGTGACGTCCGTGCTCGCGAAGCTGGGCATGCAGCGCCGCACGCAGGCCGCGGCATGGATCGCGCGCCGGGACAGGTAGTGCGCGAAAAAGGTACCCCCCCCCGTCGTTTTGGGCGAAGGTCCCGGTCGATCCCGAGTTCGACCAGTGGCTCACCATCCGCTTCTCCCATCGTGTTCTGGTCGTCGTCCGCACCGTCACCACCCTGACGCGGCTGCTCGACGTGGTGTCGCTGCTGAAGGACGATCCGCGGGTCCAGATCGTGTTCACCCACAACGAGCACGAACCGGCGATCCTGTCCTCCGGGGTCGGTGAGTTCCTCGCCTCGCTGGACGCGAAGGTCATCTCCTGGGAGCAGGCCGTCGAAACCCGGTTCGACCTGGCGATAGCCGCCAGCGAGAACGACGAACTCCAGCGGGTGGACGCGCCCGTCCTGCTCGTGCCGCACGGCATCGGACACCAGAAGCACTATCCGCACCAGACGGTCATTTCCGGTCTGAACCCGGCACGACTGGTCCGGGACGGCCGGGTCGTCCCCAGCCGGATCGGCCTTTCGCACAGCAACCAGCTGCGTTATCTCCGGCAGAACTCGCCCCAAGCCGAACCGCACGCCGTCGTGGTCGGCGACCCGTGTCACGACCGGATGCTCGCCAGCCTCAATCGCGCGGCCCGCTATCGGCGCCTGCTCGACGTCCGTGACCGCAAGCACGTCGTGCTGGCCTCCACCTGGGGGCCCGATTCCCTGCTGGGCACCGATCCGGGGCTGCCCGCACGGCTGCTCACCGAGCTCCCCGTCGACGAGTACAAGTTCAGCCTCATCGTGCATCCGGGTGCTTGGGCCGCGCACAGTCCCTGGCAGATCCGCGCGTGGCTGTCGCGTGCGCTGCGGGCGGGGCTCGCCGTGATCCCGCCACAACGTGGCTGGCAGGCGACCGTCGTCGCCGCGGATTGCCTGATCTCGGACGGCGGCTCCATCGCGCTGTACGCCGCCGCCGTGAAGATCCCGGTGCTGATCGGCAGCCGGGAACCCGCCACCGTGGTGCCGGACTCGCCGCTCGCGGAACTACTGGCCAGGGCCTCGCGGCTCGACCAGGAGCGTGATCTGCGCGAACAGGTCGACCAGGCGTGCGCCGCGGGACCGCTCACCGAGGTGGCGGCGCGAGCGGTCGAGTTCTCCGGCAAGTGCGCGGAGCTGCTGCGCCCCGTCCTCTACGAACTGATGGGTCTGGCGGAACCGGACACCCGGGCGGTCTTCCTCCCCGTTCCCGACCCGGTTCCGGATGTCACGGAGCCCGCGACGTTCTCCGTCGAAGTCCGGGAGCACGCGGATCATCTGGCGGTATCCCGGTTTCCCACCGAACAGGCCGGGCAGTCCGGTTCCCCCGATCGCCATGTCGTCGCCCACGAAGAACTGTCCACTTTGGACGAACTCGAAGGTGCCGCCGTGGTCTACTGCGAGTTCGCCGGCGAGGACGTCGAATTCGACGGCTGGGCAAGGGAAATCACCCGTCGCCGTCCCGATGCCGGGCTCATCGCCGGGATCGGTGTGGGCCGGTGCCTGCTCTGGAGCGCCGGGGAACCGGTCGTCGAACTCGTCACCCAAGGGGAGCCGCTGCCCGCGATTTCCGCCTATTACTGGCGCAGGAACCGGAATCTCCCGGCGACCGGGTCGTTCCGCGTGCGCGAGGGTTACCACATCCGGAACGTCGTCGTATCGGTGTAGAGCTTGGCGTGCACCGCGTCGGCGCGCGGATGCTTGACCGCTTGCAACCGCTGCCAGACACCGGACCAGTACTCGCGTGCCTTGCCGAAGTCTCCGCAGGACCAAGCGGCGTCCCCGAGTGCCTCGGCGATCTCCAGGTCGTACTGATCGCTCCCCGTCGGAGCCACCATGCGCCACACTTCCGGCACCAGGCCGAGCGCCTGCCGCGCGGCGTCCGCGGTCCCCGATCGGCTCAGCGCCTTCGCCCGGACCAGCCAAACCTGGGCGAGGTCACGTTTGTTCTCGGGATCCGTGTTCGCCTCTGCTTCTTCCAGCAGCTGGAACGCCCCGGCGAGGTCGCCGAGCAGCACTTGGACGTTGGCGAGCATCCTCGCGTGCAGCCCTTGCCCTCGGAAGGGAAGCCCGCCGAGTGTCCGGCTGATCTTCAGCGCCTCGAAGAAGCACGCCGACGCTTCGGTGTACTGGCCTCGTTCCCGGTGGAAGAGCCCGCGGAACTCCCAGAGCGACGCCCGCAGCTGCCGATTCGTTTCGGTCTCGGGTGACTCGAGCCGGTGCAGCAGCTCACCCAGCTTGCCGAACTCAGCTTCCGCCCGCGGAAACTCCTGAAGCAACGAGTACAGCCGTGCCTGCTGCGCGATGGCCCTCAACTGGAGCGGGACGTCGCCGAGGGCTTCCGCGCTCGTGATCCCCCATTTGTTGATCTCCGCGAGTTCACGCAGATGTCCCCGGTGCAATCCGACGATTTCCAGTGCGCCGCAGATCTGCGTCAGCTCGCGATGGAGTCCGGCGTCGTGGGCCGGTTTCGCCAGCGCGCGGTAAGCCGGGATTTCGGCGACCAGCAGGTCGATGGCGTCCTGTCCAGGGGCGAGGTCCAAGGCCTGGGTGTCCGGCGGCAGGGTCTGGTCGTACAGCCTCAGCCGCCTGTCGCCCATCTTCCAGTGATCCGCCTGCACCGCCCGGGTGCGGTGGAATCGCACGAGCCGCGGGAATCCTTCGCCGTCCGGCGCGAGACCCGCGCGTGTGAGCGCCTGCTTCGCTTGTTTGGTCAGCCGAAGCCGCTTGCCGGGCTCCTCGGTCACGAAGAAGACGGACTGGAGATGCACCAATCCGTCGAGGACTTCGAAGGGTTCGCAACCGGCGACGGCGGCTGCCGCCTCGTGCGTGAAGCTCGGTCCGGGGATTTCGCTCAGCGCCCGGCAAAGATCCTGTTCCCGCCGCGGAAGCCCGGCGAGGACCCGGTCGAAGGCGGCGCTCACGGGACCGAGTGCACGCCCGCTGCTCAGCTCCTTCGCGAGAAGCTTGAGCGGCCGGGTCGCCACGGCCGCCCGCTGCCGCGCCGCGATCGCGGCGGCGACCACCGTCGCCGGAAAACGGTCACATTCGACGAGGACTTCGAGCGCGCCTTCGGGATCGGCGGCGAGCAAGTCGGTCCCCGCGATCGCTTCGAAAAGCATCCGATCCGCACCCTCTTCGAGCCTGCTGAGGGGTACGTGCCGGGGATACTGCGTGACGAGCTCGTCGGACAGCCCTTCCGTCAACGCGAGCACCAGGCTCATCGGCGCCGGTGGCACCAGCGCCTGCAGGTCGCGGACGTTCTCGACCGAGTCGAAGACCAGAAGCAGGCGCAACGGCCCGAGGATGTCGTCGTACTGGGTCTTCAGCTCACCGGCACCCGGCGTGATGAGTTTCGGCTCCACGCCCAACGCCCGCAGTACGGCCTCCCGCACCTGGCTGATCCTCAACGGCGCGCCCGGGCCGTCGCGATGGTCCGCGAGATCGATCAGCAGCGCGCCATCGGGATACGCGCCGCCGGAGCGCATCCCGTAGTGCTCGGCGAGCGTCGTTTTGCCGACCCCGGACGGACCCGAGAGCACCACGACACCCGTGCCGCCCAGCTGAGCCTGAGCGCCGACACGGTCGAACAGGTTCGGCGACCGGGGCACGATCCGCGGCCGGTCGTGACCCATCGCGAGCATGCTTCCGACCAGCTCGCGCAATTCCCCCGCCACGGCGGGATCTTCCGCCGCCAGGCGACGCACGGCGGCTTCCAACGCGGCCGGGTCGGAACGCAGGCGTTTCTCGTCCCGCCGCCCAGAAAGCTTCTTCCAGAGGTATTCGGCGACCTTGCCCCCACCGGTGAACACCAGCGCGACGCTCTGTTTGACGAGCTCCGCCTGAAACGGATCGGTCACCTGTAACCCCCTCACAGCTGTAACCGACACGCTAGCAGCGCGGATCATGCACGTCACTCACCGTGAACCCGCTCAGGGGTGCACGGTGTCCCGCTGATCCGGGATGACCGTGCCGTCGTCGCGCAGCACCGGACCGTGCGTACCGTCGGCGTTTTCGTACGCCGTCGTCGAGCACGGGTAGGTGCGGCTCAGCGCCGGGAAGGGCTCGATGAACATCGGGTTCACCGCCCATTTCCCGTCCGCGTTGTCGTAGGCCCGGCACATCAGCTCGTCCTTGTTGCGGTTGAGCGTGACGCGGACTCCGGTGGCGTCGCGCAGCATCGTGACGTCGGTGGTCGCGTCGCCGCCGGCGAGCACCTGCCGTTTGTCGGCCGGTGCCGGTTCCATCGCCTTCGCGCCGCGGATCCCGAGGATGCGTTCGTTGATGTAGCACCGTTTGCCGTCGATGTAGGTCATGATCTCGTCGGCGCCGTCGGCGTGCCCGCCGCAGCCTTCGAGGTGTCCGTTGATCCGGCCGTTCGTGGTCTGCGAGTAGATCCCAAGCGTGCGGCTCGGCGGGATGCCGACGGCGGAACCCCAGACGTCCGCGAATTCCTTGGGCGAGGCGGAAACGACCCAGGTCGAGAAGCCCGCCTTGTTCAGTGTCGCGATCAGGTCCTTGATCTCCGGGTAGTACCGGATCCACGCGACCTGGGTGCTCGAACCGACCTTCTGGGTCGCGCCGATCGGCGCCAGCAGAGCCGCGGCCCTGGCCTGCCGGGCGATCCCGCGGACCTCGTCCGGGCGGTATCCGGCGTTGATCTGCGCGACCCAGGCGTAGGCCGCCTCCATGTACCGCCGGTTGTTCCCCGCGAAGACCTCTTCGCCGGTGGTCGTCTTCGCGCTCTTCCGCACCGAGAGGAGCTCGTCGGCGCAGGCGATGTTCTTGCTGGTCGGAAGCGGTTTTCCGGCCGGGGTGGCGGTGCCGCACGCCTTGCTCAGCGCGTTCGCGCCGGCGTCGGTCATGTAGCGGCTGGTCGTGCGCCAGTCCTTGTCCCGCGGTTGGAGGACCTTGTCGTGCCGGATCATCCAGAAGACGGTCTGGTCGGAGATGTCGTTCTTGATGACCGTGTTGTCCCAATCGAACACCGCGACCGGTCGCTCGCCGTGCTTCGTACCGCAGATGACCTGCTGGATCTTCGCCGCGTTGTCGCCGTACCAGTGGTCGGCCAGCCGCAGCTGCGGACACCTCGACACGGTCGATGCCGTGGCTGTGCCCGGCAAGGCCACCGGTACGACCGCCACGGCGGCGGCAAGGGCCACGGCTCGCAGGAACCTCGGCATGTCATCTCCCCACATGGTCTTCGACAGTCCGGGGAGATCCTGTCATTTCCCGGCGAGGGTGACGACCTGCCGGTTGTGGAAGTAGTCGTCCTCACGCAGCACGGTGACGCTGCCGGGTGAACCGCGGAAGTCGACGTACCCGGCCGATTCGAGCGGCATCCGGATCCACGCGGCGATCACGAAGGTGAGCGCGCCACCGTGCGTGACGACGATCTGGTGCTCGCACGGGCTTTCCAGGATCGACTCCATGGCCGAGTAGACCCTCGCCGCCATCGCGCCTTTCGTTTCGGCGCCGGGGATTCCTTCGTCGTGTCCCAGCCGTTCGCCCACGGCGGGCGGCGGGACGAACCGGCTGTCCAGCCACGCCTGCGGTTTGCCACCGGCCTCCGTACGACTTCTCGCGCAGCCGCGGGTCCAGTACCGGGGTCACGCCGAGCCGTTCGCCGATCAGTTCCGCGGTCCGCGCGGTGCGGCGCAGATCCGAGGCGTAGAGCTCCACCTGGTCCGGCACCTTCGCGCGCAGCGACTCGGCGACGGCGGCGGCCGCGCGTTCACCCTCGGGAGTGAGTGCGGAGTCGTACCACCCACCCACCAGGCGATCGACGTGGTGCGTGGCCTCCGGATGCGTGACGACGTAGACGGTGCGCATCCGGAGAATCTATTTGAGGGGTAAGGCAAACGTGGCGTGTGGCATGCCGAGGCCCGCCTGCGGGACCTGACATGCCCCTCGCAACTGGGCGCTTTGCGCGGGCGTCGTGAGTGGCAATGATCGTTCTAACCCTCTTTACCACTCACGACCCGCAAGTCGGGTCCGGAACCCTGCCGTCCAGGCCGGTCATCTCATCCCGAGGTCTAAACGCGCGTCAGTTTCGCGAAGGCGACGACGTTGTCGAGGTAGTTGCCGGTCGAGGAGTCGAAATCCCCGCCGCAGGTGATCAGCCGCAGTTCGGGTCCGCTCGTGTCGCCGTAGACCTTCTCCGTGGGGAAGGATGCCTTCGGATGCCGCTCGACGGCGTACACGGTGAACACCGCGGTGCTCCCGTCCTCGCGGTGGACGAGGGCCTCGTCGCCGGGCTTCAGGTCCTTGAGCCGGACGAAAACGCCGGGGACCTTCTTGTAGTCGACGTGCCCGGCCAGGACGGCGGGCCCGATCTCGCCCGGTGCCGGGCCGCCGGTGAACCAGCCGGTGGTGATCGCGTCGCGCGGCACCTGCAGGGTGCCGTCGCCGGCCAGGCCGAGGTCGACGATCTCGCCGGTGCGGACCCCGATCGCCGGGATCTCGAGCCTCGCCGGTTTCGCGGGCGCGGGCGGAGGCGCTTCCATGACCGAAGACACCGTGGCAGGCGGTGCCGGCGAGGCGACCTTGCCCGGCGGAGGGGCGGCGCACGCGGTCAGCGCGGCCGCGAGCACCACCCCGATGAGCGTGCCGATGACCAGCGGAAACGGCCATCGGCGCCAGGAAGTCCGGATCATCGCTCCGCACGCCGCCGGAGGACCAGGGACGCGCCCGCGGCCGACACGGTCAGCAAAGCCGTGCCGGTCAGCGCGACCGCGGCGACCTCCAGGAACCCGCCGTTGCTTTCGGCGGCCTCCCCGCCACCGGTCGCGACGCCACCGACGGGTTTGACCTTCACCTGGCCGGATTTCGCGGGCTCGCCGAAGCGGGTTTCGCAGGCGTAGCCGTCGTGATCAGCGTCGAGCTTGTGCGGGTCTCGCGGGTTCTTCTTGAGCTCGGCCTGCGCGGCGGCCTGCGAGGGGAAATCGGCGCAATCCTTGTCGACGAATCGCGGCGCCGGCGTTTCCGTGGTGATCGGCGGCTGAGTGGGAGTGATCGTTTTCGTCGGCGGTGTTCCACGCTTGGGAAGCTTTTCGCAAGCGATTCCGTCGCCGTCTTCGTCCAGGCGATGCGGATCGGATCGATCTTTGTCGAGCACGGCCTGCGCGTCTTCCTGATACTTGAAGTCACCGCAGTCCAGATCGGCGACGGCGGGCGCTTCGGCCAGCGCGAAAGCCACGGAAGCGGGGCCGAACAAGGAGAATCCGGTAAGGATGACGGCCGTGCCGAGGGCGCGACGAACCGAGGACATGAGGAGCCCTTTCGCTGGGAATCCGCGCTCGGGGCGCGTTCGATGCACTTAGAGTCGCGCCCCGGCCCCCACTGTTACGGATTAATCGGAAAAGGCGAGCCGTTAATTTCACACGGTTCAGTCGAGCGGAACGTCGAAAGCGACCAAAGTACCCAGACTCGGGGAGGAATTGATCGAAAAGCGCCCGCCCGACGTCGTCGCGCGTTCGGCGAGATGACGGAGACCGCGTTTGGCGACCCCCTGCGGGACACCGGATCCGTTGTCCCGCACGCGGAGTTTGACGCCTTCCGCGTCGCGGCTGAGCGTCACGCGGGTCTCGCTCGCCCCGGAATGTCTGACCACATTGGACAGTGCCTCGCGCAGGGCGGCGCGGATGTGATCCGCCTGCTCGGCGGGGATGTCGGCGAGTTCTCCCGACAGTTCGAGGGTCGGCGGGTAGCCGAGCAGCTCGCCCGCGATGCGCACCTCGCCCCGCGCGGACTCCGCGAGGTCGGTGGCGGTGACGGTCTGGTTCGCGGGTTCCGGGCTCCGCAGGGCGCGCACGGTGCCGCGGATCTCTTCGATGGTCTGGTCGAGCTGGTCGATCGCCTCGGACAGCCTCGCGCCGTCGGCTTGCGCGAAGCGTTTCCGCATGTTCTTGCGGACGCGGTCGAGCTGCATCCCGGCGCCGTAGAGCCGCTGCACGATGACGTCGTGCAGTTCGCGCGCGATGCGTTCGCGCTCTTGGTAGAGGGTCACGCGGTGCCGGGCGTTGGCGCCCTCCGCGAGCGCGAGCACCACGCCTGCCTGCGCGGCGAACGCGGTGAGCACCTCGACCGTGCTGGCGGAGAACGGTTCCCCGCCATGGCGGCGGTACACGGTGAGCGCGCCGAGGACACGCCCTCCCGCGCCGAACGCCGAAGCGGCGAAAGGCCCGAAGCCCTGGAGTTCCGGCGGCACGAACGGCGCCGTGCGGGGATCGACGGTGAAATCCTCGCTGACCACCGGCTCGCCGCCGCGCGCGACCTGGCCCGCCGCGGAATCGGCGGAAAAGGCCAGCCCTCGCAGGCCTTGGGTGGTGGCCCCGTGTGCGGCCTCGGCGACCACCTGGCCGTCGTCCGCGCGCACCATGACGAGACCGAGGTCGGCCTCGGCCAGTTCGACGGCGCGGGCGACCACGGTCTCCAGCACGTCACCCGGATCGTCACCGGACAGGGCGGTGCCGGTGATCTCGGTGGCGGCGGACAGTGCGCGCGCGGCAAGCGTGGGATCCATGAGCGCTATCGACATTAGTCCGCTCCGGCCAACGCGCGCGCTGTGACGCGGCCCTCCCGCACCTCCAGGATCACGTCCGCTTCCTCGGCTTCGGCGGCGTGGTGCGTGACGTGGACGACGGTCTTCCCGGCGAGCGCCTCGCCGAGCCGTTCGCGGACGGTGCGCGCGGTCGGCTCGTCGAGGTGGGCGGTGGGCTCGTCGAGCAGGACGAGATCGGCCTGCTCGGCGCCGAGCACGGCCCTCGCCAGCGCGACCCGCTGCGCCTGCCCGCCCGACAGTCCTGCCCCGGCGCTGTCCAGCATCGTGGTGAGCTCGACGTCTTCGAGAACGGCTTCGTACAACGCTTTCCGCAGGTCGGCCTCGGACGCCGTCGGTTTGGCGAGGCGCAGGTTCTCGGCGACCGTGGTCGAGACGAGCATCGGTTCCTGCGGCGCCCAGGCGACGTTCTCGGGAACGGTGACGTCGCCCTTGCTGGGCTGCAGGAAGCCGAGCAGGGCCGCGACGAGCGTCGACTTCCCGGCGCCGCTCGGGCCGACGACGGCGACGTGTGTCCCGGGCGCGATGTCGAGGTCGACGCCGGTGAGGACCGGGTGCTCGGTGCCGGGCCAGCCGAGGTCGGCGTTCCGGATCCGCACCCCGCCGGTGTCAGGAAAGGGTCGTTCCTGACGTTTTCCGTCCTGAACGACCCTTTCCTGACACTCGGCGAGGCGCAGACGGGCCTGGCGCAGCGTGTCCCAGTGCTGCGCGGCCGGCGGAAGGAGGGAGAGGACCTCCGCCAGCGCGAGCGGCACCAGGGCGACCACGGGCGCGAGCACCGGGTTCAGCGCGCCGGCGGCGACGGCGCTCACGGCGAACCCGGTGCTCACGACGGTGGCGGCCCCCGTCGCCAGGATGATCAGGGCGTCGGCCGCGCCCGCCCCGAAGGCCTGCCGCCGCGCTTCGGCGGTCAGCGCGGCGTCGGTCGTGGCGATTCGGCGACGACGCTCTTTGTCGGCCCCGTACGCGATCAGTTCGGCGGCGGCTTCGAACAGGCTCAGCACCTGTGCCGACACCGAACGTCGTCCGGCGGCCAGCGCACTGGTCGCGCGGCGTTCCACCCGGAGCGCGAGCAGCGGCGCGAACGCGCTCACCAACACGGCCGCCGCCAGCGCGAGCCCGGCTTCGGGCAGCACCGCCGCCTGGACCGCGACCGCGCCGACGGCCACCAACGCGACCACGACCAGCGGAGTGATCACGCGCGGAAGCAGGTCACGCACGGTGTCGGTGTCGCCGACCAGCCGACGCTGCTCTTCACCCGCCCGAAGTGCCCGAGCCGGGCCGAGCCGCACCAGTGACCCCCACAGCCGGACGCGCAGGCTTCCGGCGATCCGGAACGCGGCGTCGTGTGTGACCAGCCGTTCGAGGTAACGCAGCCCCGCGCGGCCGAGACCGAACGTCCGCACGCCGACGATCATCACCGTCAAGGTCAGGATCGGCGGCTGCTGCGACGCCTTGGCGATCAGCCAGCCCGAAAGCGCGGTCAGCGCGACCCCGGCGAGCAACGCGGCGGCACCGAGCAACGCGCCTCCGAAGAACCTGGGGTGCAGCAGCTCACGCCAAGGCAGTGGCCGGACTTCCCGGGTTTCCTCGGTGGTTTCGACCTCGACCCCAGCGGTGGTCGACATGTCGACACCGGAGCCGCGTTCGTGGGCGGCGATGATCGCGGCGGCACCGTTGTCGACGGCCCGGCGGACGGCGGCCATGACGCGCGCGGCGTTGACCTCGTCGAGGTGCGCGGTGGGTTCGTCGAGCAGCAGCAGCCATGCGCCCGACCGGACCCGCACCAGGGCCCGCGCCACCGCGACCCGCTGGCGTTGTCCCTGCGACAGCTTCGAAACCGGCCGGTCGGCGAGGCCGGTCAGCCCGAGTTCGCCGAGGATGTCCTCCGCCCCGACCTCGTCGAGGACCGTGCCTCCGCCGAACACCGGCGACTGCGGCACCCAGGCGACGTTCTCACGCCACCTCGTCAGATCGGCGTCGGCGAGAGCGGTGCCGCCGACGGTGATCGTCCCGTCGTGCGCCTGCACGAAACCGAGCAGGGCGGCGAGCGTCGTCGACTTGCCGCCGCCGCTGGGCGCGCGCAGCCAGGTGATCTCGCCGGGCCGGACGCTGAACGTCTCGCCGTCGGGCGCGAATCCGCCGCGCCTGGCGACACGCAGTCCCCCGACGTGCACCTCGCCGTTGGCCGGTGTCTCGGAACCGTTGAGCGGCAAGGGTTCCGCGAGCACGTCCGCGACCCGGCGCACGGCCTCGACGCCGTCTTCGCTGGCGTGGAACGCGGCGCCGACCGCGCGCAGCGGCTGGTAGCACTCCGGTACCAGGATCAGCACGCCGAGCCCGATGGCCAGCGACAGTTCGCCGGACACGAGCCGGACACCGATGACGACCGCGACCAGCGCGACCGAGAGCGTCGCGATCAGTTCGAGCGCGAACGCCGACGCGAAGGCGACCTTCAACGTCTTGAGCGTGGTGCGGCGATGGCGTTCGGAGATCTTCCGGACCGTCTCGGCCTGCGCCCCGGCGCGGCGGAACGCGCTGAGGATCGGCAGTGCGCGGACGAGTTCCAGCAGATGCCCGGACAGCCGTTGTTCGGCGTCGGCGGCTTCGGCGACCCGTTCGGCGGTGTGCTTGCCGATCAGGATGGCGAACAGCGGCACCAGTGGCACGGTGATCGCGACGAGCAGAGCCGACGGCCAGTCGGCGAACAGGATCGCGACACCGGCGGCGAGCGGCACGATCGCGGCGGTCACCAGCGCCGGGAGGTACTGGGTGAAGTAGGCGTCGAGCGCGTCGAGTCCCTTGGTGGTCAACGACGTCAGCTCGCCGTGGCCGCGCCGCGCGATCCATTCCGGGCCGAGTTTCAAGGCGTGATCGAGGGCTTTGGCGCGCAACTCCTCCTTCGCGCGGGCCGCCGCGCGAACGGAAACGATCCGCACCGCCCAGCCGGTCGACGCGCGCCCCGCGACGAGCGCGAGCAGCACGGCCAGCTGGGCGGTGCGGTCCCCCGGTGTTCCGCGGACGACCGCGGAGAGGACGTCGGCCAGCAGGAACGCCTGTCCCACCAGCAGGATCGCGTTGAGGAAGGAAAGGATTCCACTGAGGATCAACGCCCGGCGCGCCGCACTCGAAAGTGGAGCCAGCGCGCCGAGCGGACCCTTCCCCGGTCGCGCTGGGTCCATTGTGGACTCCGTGGCGGAAAGGGTGTCGCGGCCGGGAAGTTCGGTCATGGTGCGTGCACCGGCGGGATGTGGCGGGTGCCGATGCGCTTGCGGAACACCCAGTACGTCCAGCCCTGGTAGATCAGGACGGCCGGGGCGCCGAACAGCGCGACCCAGGTCATCACGGTCAGGGTGTACGGGCTCGACGCCTCGCCCGCGATCGTCAACGTGTTCGCAGAGTCCAAAGTGGACGGAAGGACGTTCGGGTACAGCGCGACGAAGATCGCGACGGCGGACGCCGCGATCACTCCGCCGAGCGACGCGAACGCCTGGCCTTCGCGGCCCATGCGGAGCTTGAACCACGCGAGGACCGCCGCGATGACGGCGACGCCGATGAGCGCCAGCGTCCACAGGTCACCCGAGCGCAGTTGCACGACGATGAGGAACGCGAGCAACGGCAGGAGCGCGACCGGGAGCAGGCGGGTGGCGAGGCTCCGCGCGCGGTGGCGGAGGTCGCCCTCGGTTTTGAGGGCGAGGAACGCGGCGCCGTGGACCAGCGAGAACCCGACGACCGCGATCGCGCCGAGCAGCGTTTCCAGGCTGAGGGCGGCGAACGGGCCGCCGACCCGGTTGCCGTCGGCGTCGAGCGGGAGGCCGAGGACGGTGGTGGCGAGGAGCAGGCCGACGCCGAACGGCGGGATCCACGAGCCGATGCCGATGACGCGGTCCCAGTTGCGGCGCCAGCGATCGGAGTCGACCTTGCCGCGGTATTCGAACGCGACGCCGCGGCCGATGAGGGCGAGCAGGACCACCAGGAGCGGGAGGTACGCGGCCGAGAACAGCGACGCGTACCAGCCGGGGAACGCGGCGAACATCGCGCCGCCGGCGACGATCAGCCAAACCTCGTTGCCGTCCCAGACCGGGCCGATCGTGTTGACCATGACGCGGCGCTCGGTGTTGTCCTTCGCGAGGACCGGCATGAGCATGCCGACGCCGAAGTCGAAGCCTTCGAGGAAGAGGTAACCGAGCCAGAACAGGGCGATGACGCAGAACCAGATCGTTTCGAGGGTCATCGGGTGCTCACTTTCCTGGCTTTCGTGGGCTTCCGGGGCTGAAGGACGCTTTCGCCGCATGGGACGCGGTGAAGGGCGCCTTCGGTGCGTCGCATGCGGTGAAGGACGCTTTCGCCGCATGCGATGCGGTGAAGGGCGCCTTCGCTGCGTCGCATGCGGTGAAGGGCCCCTTCAGCCCACTGCCCGGTCGCTTGCCCCAGCGCTTGTCCCGTCGCGTGCCCGGCCCAAGGGTTGCGAAAGCCACTTTCCCAACCTTGAGCGTTGCGAAAGTGGCTTTCGCAACGTGCCCCCACCGCCCGAGACCGCCCAAACCGTCCCCTCCACCCCCAGTCGCCCTGAGTTATCCACAACCGCTCAAGTTGTCCACAGATCGGCTGTGGGTAACCCGCCTGAGCGATACCCCCGATACGCTGGGTGCGGGGCCGTCCCCCGGGAAGGGCGGGGGGCTGGGTACGTGAGGTCAAGAGGCGATCAGTAGGCGAAGGCCAGCGCGTCATCGTCGCCGTCACCGCCTTTCGAGTCGCTGTTCTTGCTGGTCGGGGTCGGTTTCTTGGGGGCCATGACGGCGTCGACGCCGCCGCGGACGTACTTGCGCATCAGGTAGACCTCGACGACGCCGAGCACCGCGTAAACGGTCGTCAGAGCGATCAGCGACGTCCACACCTCGCCTGTGGACAACTTCGAGACCGCCTGCGCCGTGAACATCCACACCCCGTCGACACCGGTCGGATTCGGCACCACCACGAACGGCTGACGGCCCATCTCGGTGAAGATCCAGCCGGCGCTGTTGCCGATGAACGGCGTCGCGATCCCGCCGAGCACGAGCCACGGGAACCAGCGTTGCCCGGGGATCCGTCCGCGCCGGGTCAGCCACAGTGCGAGCACCCCGATCCCGGCCGAGATCGCGCCGAAGCCGATCATCGCGCGGAAACCCCAGTAGGTCACCGGCAGGCTGGGCACGTAGTCGATCGGCTTGCCCGCGAGCGAGCCGAGCTGCGGGTCGTCCGGGTAGTTCGTGCCGTACTTCGCCTGGTACTCGGTGACCAGGTTCTCCACGCCCTTGACCTCGGTCGAGAAGTCGTTGTGCGCCAGGAACGAGAGCAACGCGGGCACGCTGAACGTCTTGACGTCCTCGCAGTTGGCGTTCCGGACGTCCCCGATCGCGAGTATCGAGAAGCTCGCCGGTTTCTCCGTATGGCACAACGCTTCCGCCGACGCCATCTTCATCGGCTGCTGCTCGAACATCAGCTTGCCCTGGAAGTCACCGGTGATCGCCAGCACCGCGAACGCCACCACACCGGTCCAGCCGCCGAGACGCAACGACGAACGCCACACCGCGCGGTGCTCGTCGTCCTCCGAACGCTTGCGCCACAGCTGCCAGCCGGCCACACCGACCAGGAACGCCGCCGCCACCGAGAAAGCACCCGCGAGCGTGTGCGGGATCGCGGCCAGCGCGGTGTTGTTCGTCAGCACCGCCCAGATCGAGTTCATCGTCGGCTTCCCGTCGACGAACTCGACCCCGACCGGATGCTGCATCCACGAGTTCGCCGCCAGGATGAAATACGCGGACGCCACGGTCGCCAGCGAATACGCCCACGCGCACGCCAGGTGGACCTTCTTCGGCAGCTTGTCCCACCCGAAGATCCACAGCCCCAGGAAGGTCGACTCGACGAAGAACGCGACGAGACCTTCCATCGCCAGCGGCGCGCCGAACACGTCGCCGACGAACCGCGAGTACGCGCTCCAGTTCATTCCGAACTGGAACTCCTGCACGATGCCGGTGACCACGCCCATCGCGAAGTTGACCAGCAGGAGTTTCCCCCAGAACTTGGTCATCTTCAGGTACCGCACGTCGCCCGTGCGGACCCACGCCGTCTGCATCCCGGCGACCAGGACCGAAAGCCCGATGGTCAGCGGGACCATCAGGAAGTGATAGACGGTGGTTATGCCGAACTGCCACCGAGCGAGATCGAGAACCTCCACGCCTCAAGCCTGCTCAACGCCCGATGAGCCCGCCAGTTCAAGTGGTCCCGATCTCGCCGGGACGTAGGTCCCGCGCCCGGCTCAGCCGAGGGCGGCGAGCGCCAGCCGCGCCTCGTCGGCGACCTGCCGCCGCAAGCCCGTGTCCCCCAGCGTCAGCACGTGGGCCAGCGCCAACGCGTACGCCGTGTCGAAAGCGTCCTCGACATCGACGGCGATATCGGGCTGGACGCCGACGCCTTCCCAGTTGGTCCCCGTGACCGGGTTCACGGCCCGTCCACCCGGGACGGTGACATCCAGATGGGTGTCCACTTTGTACTGCTTCCGCGGATTCGCCCCGCCGCCGGTGACCGCGCCCACCGTCTTCGCCCGCCCCAGCTGCTGCAGCGAGTAACTCAGGTCCTCGGCGCCGGAGAACGTCGTCGGGCCGGTCAGCACCCACACCGGCTTGTCCGCGCCGAACTTGCGACCGGGTACGTACGGCAGAGTCCAGAACTGGTTGGTCACGTCGCCGTCGCGCAGATAGATGCTGTTGAAATGCACGGGCTCGCCGACCAGGTAGCTGATCAGCAGCGCGACCGCGGACGGGTCGCCGCCCCGGTTCTCCCGGACGTCGAGGAGCAGCGCGTCGGTGGTCGCGAGCAGCGTCATCGCCGCGGAAAGGGCCTCGCCGGCGATGTCCGGCCCGTAGAACAGCTTGGTCTCCAGGTAGCCGACGTTCCCGGCCAGCCGCCGCGCCGACGCGATGCCGTGGCAGTTCAGCTCCGCCTCACGCCGGAACTCCTCGGGATCGAACGACTCCCCCTCCACCTCGGGCAGCGGGTCGACGTGATGCCGCAGCCGCAGATGCTTGTCCCCGTTGACCGACTGGAGGTCTTCGGTGACCGCGACGGCGAACGCCTGATCGTCGAGCCCCGCGTACGCGCCGTCATTCAGCCTCGCCCGTAGCAACACCGTCAGCTTCTCGGCGACGTCGGGGAACACGTAGTGCTCCTGCAGACGCCTGCACACGTCGTCGATCCGCGCTTTCTCGTCCATGCCCGGCGACGCTACCAGCGAAGCCGGAAAAAAGAATTCGGTTTGCCGAAAACTCAATTCCGCCCGGCCGAGGAATACAATTCGCCCGCACATGCCGTCCGATTCGGAAAAGCCATCAGCTTGCCTTTCTCCGAATCGCCCCTTTATCGTTGCAGTGAAAGGGGTGAAGAACCATCATGTCTAGCTCGATGCTGGCGCTGATCAGCGCGTTCGGCCTGGTACTGGCCGTGGAGCTGCCGGACAAGACCCTCGTCGCCACTTTGGTTCTCACCACTCGTTTCCGCGCGTGGCCGGTATTCGTCGGCGTCACCGCCGCATTCGCCGTGCAATCCGCGATCGCCGCCACGTTCGGCAGTGTGCTCACTTTGCTGCCGGAGGCGTTGGTGAGCGCGATCGTCGCCGCGATGTTCGGTGTCGGCGCGTACATGCTTCTTCGCGAAGGGTTCAGTCCCGCCAAGGACGGCGGAGAGGACGCCTCGCGTTCCGGCCCCGGCCCCGCGACCTTCCTCCGCTCCGCGCTGACGTCGTTCGGCGTGCTCTTCGCCGCCGAGTGGGGCGACGCGTCCCAGCTCGCGACGGCCAGCCTCACGGCTCGCTTCGGCAACCCGTTCGCGGTCGGCCTCGGCTCCTTCGTCGCGCTGGTCGCCGTCGCCGGTCTGGCCGTCTTCATCGGCGCGAAGGTCCGCAGCCGGATCCGCCCCAAGCTCATCCAGCGCGTGGCGGGTTTCGTCTTCGCCGGTTTCTCGCTGTTCGCGCTGGCCCAGCTCGCCTTCTGAGGCGCACGGGGTTTTCACAGGTTCGCCGGGTAACCTTTCGGGAACGAAAAGGTGAACACCCGCCCCGACGTGCCTGGAGAAACCGGTCGTGACCTCGCCGAAGACACTCGCCGTCTCCCCTGTGCACGGCAGGCTCGCGGTCTTCGGCATGGCCGTCGCCGTCGCCATCTCGATCGACCTGCACCTGAGGCTGTCCAGTCAGGTCAGCCCGATCTGGCAGACGCTGTCGGAGTACGTCTACGGCTACCTCTCGCCCGGTTCGACGGCGGCCCCGCTCTTCGGTGCGATGTGCCTGGCGCTGGGGTTCGGTTCGCTCGCCCTGCTCGGCGGGATCGCCAAGGCGCACCGCAAGGGCTACGAGTCCGTTCTCGTCCTGCTCGGCGTGTGGTGCGCCGGGCTGTTCGTCCTCGCGCTCGTGCCCGTCGACCCCGAGGGCCAGGCCCGGTCGCTGGCCGGGCAGATCCACAACTACGCCGCGCTGGCGGCCTTCCTCGCGCTGCCCGCCGCCGCCTGGGTGCTGACCCGCCCCGGCCGCGCGCGGTGCCCGTGGGAGCCGCGCCGCACGACGATCCGGCGGCTTTCGGTGGCCAGTTTCGCCGCGGTGGTGATCGTGCTCGGCGGTTTCGTCTGGACGATGCTCACCGGCCCGTCGCACCAGGAGGTCACGCTCGGCCTGTTCGAGCGGCTGCTGTTCGCGGTCGACCTCACGCTGCTGGCGACCATGGTGCGTCCGCTGCTCAGCCCCCGCTGAAAGCTGTCGGCGGAGCTGAGATGTATCGCCAGAAGTAGTGAACGAGTGAACCCGCCCTGGCCGAAGGCCCCGCTATCGCGGTGGCAGGCGCCCCGTTCGCTCATCGTGACGTGGATGACCAGGCAGCGCCCTGCCGACGTCGATCGCGGACGCGGGTTCCCCCAATGACACTGAGGGCTATTCGGGCTGCTTCAGCACCTCGGCCAGCCGGACGGCGGCAGCCACGACCGCCGGGCCCACCACGGAGGCGTCCAGCGGTTCGAGGGACACGACGCCGACGCTGGCCTTCAGACCCGGCACTCCACGCACGGGTGCGGCGACCCCGGAGGCGCCCGCTTCCAGCTCACCCGACGAGGTGACCCAGCCTTCGCCGCCGCCAGGGCGCAGCGTCATCGCCTTGCCCGCCGCGCCGGCGGACAGCGGATGCCGGGTGCCGACGCGGTAGGCGACGTGGAAGCTCGTCCACGACGGTTCGACCACCGCGACGGCCTGTGCCTGGTCGCCCTGCGCGACCGACAGATGCGCCGTCGCGCCGACCTTCTCCGCCAGCTCGCGCAGCACCGGCCGCGCGGCCTCGCGCAGCTGCGGGAGGACCTGCCCGGCGAGCCGGAGCAGGCCGACACCGAGCCGCACCTTGTTGCCGTCGCGCCACACCAGGCCGCGTTCGGACAGCGGGACGAGCAGCCGGTAGACGGCGGCCCGGCTCGCGCCGATGGCGACGGCGAGTTCGGAGATCGTCGCCGCCTCGCCACCGGCGTCCGCGACCGCTTGGAGCAACGCGAGCCCGCGGTCCAGGGTCAGCGACCCTTCGCGAGTCACGGCCGACCCGCCCAGAGCGCACGCAACCGAACCTCACGCGACCAAAGATCTTTTGATCTTTTGAAGTCGCGCCTTTCGGCCGAAGGCCCCGCTATCGCGATGACAGGGCGCCCTCCAAGAACACGTGACCATCTACGGTCACGAGCGCCCTGGCAGCGCGATAGCGGCAGCGCGATATTCACAAGAGCCCGAGTTCCCCGAGATCGGCGACCGGCTCGTCGAACGAGGCCGCCGCGTAGGACGCGAAGAGCCCGCGAACGGCCTTCGCCGCCTCGTCCGACATCCCCTTGGCCTCGGCGGCCAGCGCGGCGCCGTCGGTCGATTCGAGGGCGGCGCGCACGTCGCCGCCGGAGAGGCAGCGCGCGGACGCCACGATCAGGTTCAGGAACCCGTGGTGGGTGAAACCGCTGGACTCCTCGGTGTGCCGGACGGCGCGGTGCAGGCTGTTCGTCGCCTTGAACGAGGCGCCGGTCGAGCCGCTGACCACGGCGAGGAAGTCGGCGACCTCGTCGACGCTGGGGAAGTTCTCGCCCGCCTTGCCGCCGCAGCGGATCTTCGGCCAGCTGCCGTGCTCGATCACCTTCCGCACGCCGTCCAGCCAGCCGACGCCGCGCCGCGGCTCGACCACGCGGATGACGTCCTCGGGCACGAATTCGGAGACGCGCTCCAGCCAGACCTCGTCGACGTCGGACGGCGCCGGCATCTCGACCATGCGCAGGCTGAGGATCTCGCTGCGCGATTCGACGATCGAGATCGCCTTCGGGACCCCGCCGAGGCCGGTGTCGATGATCAGCGACAGCGGCAGCGGTTCCTTGGGTTTGATCTTGATGAGTTCGGTGATGAGCTCGGGCAGCCTCGACGCCTGGCACAGGAACACACCGAGGACGCCGGAGTGCTCACCGGCCCTCGACGCGAAGTGCGCACGCAGCGCTTCGGGCATGGACGCCTCGCCGGGCGGGAACAACGCCGAGTCGTCGACGAGCCGCGCGAACAGGGGAGGGATTCCTCGGGGGCCGGGTGGCGTGAGTTCCACAGCGCTTGACACGACTGACACGCTAGTAGCGTACGACATCAGGACAAAATCGTTCGCACAACGGACACGTTTCGGGGAGATTCCGATGCCTTACTACCGGCAGGTAGGCGAGATCCCGCACAAGCGCCACACGGCGTTCCGCAAGCCCGACGGGGGCCTGTACGCCGAGGAACTGATGGGTGTCGAGGGCTTCTCGGCGGACTCGGCGCTGCTGTATCACCGCGGCCTGCCCACCGCGATCGTCGACGCCGTCGCGATCGAGGACGAGCGCGGCCCGATCACCCCGAACCATCCGCTCAAACCCCGCGCCTTCAAAACCCACGACCTCAAGTTCGGCGACGCCGACGCGGTCACCGACCGGCGGCGGCTGTTCGGCAACGCCGACGTCACCATCGGCTTCGTCCACGCGACGAAGCCTTCGCCGCTGTACCGCAACGCGGCGGGCGACGAGCTGTTCTACGTCCAGGGCGGCGGCGCGACCGTCGAGACGATCTACGGCTCGCTGGAGGTCGGCGACGGCGACTACCTCGTCATCCCGACGTCGTGCACCTATCGGGTGCTCCCGCACGACAGCAGCGACGGTGGCGGGGTCAAGCTGCTGACCATCGAGGCGCGCGGCCACATCGGGCCGCCGAAGCGATACCTGTCGGCGAAGGGCCAGTTCCTGGAGCACTCGCCGTACTGCGAACGCGACATCCGCGGGCCGTCGGAGCCGCTGGTCGTCGACGGCACCGACGTCGAGGTCCTCGTGCGGCACCGCGCCGGGCTGACGCGCTACACCTACGCGACCCACCCGTTCGACGTCGTCGGCTGGGACGGCTGCCTGTACCCGTGGGTGTTCAACATCGACGACTTCGAGCCCATCACCGGCCGCGTGCACCAGCCGCCGCCCGTGCACCAGACGTTCGAGGGCCCGAACTTCGTGGTCTGCTCGTTCTGCCCGCGCAAGGTCGACTACCACCCCGAGTCGATCCCGGTGCCGTACAACCACGCGAACGTCGACTCGGACGAGCTCATGTTCTACGTCCGCGGGAACTACGAGGCGCGCAAGGGTTCCGGGATCGAGGTCGGCTCGCTCTCGCTGCACCCGTCCGGTTTCACGCACGGGCCGCAGCCCGGGGCGGCCGAGGCGTCGATCGGGGCGCAGTTCTTCGACGAGACCGCGGTCATGGTGGACACCTTCGCGCCGCTGGATCTCGGCGAGGCGGCCGACGCTTCGGAGGACCACGGCTACGCGTGGACCTGGTCCGGCCGGGGCCCCGGCGCTTAACGGCACGCATTTAGTCCTCTAAATGCGTAGATCGACAACAGGCGCGAGTAGGTGCCCACGCATTTAGAGGACTAAGAGCGTGTCTTACGTGGTGATCGGTGGCTGATGCGCGATGATCTTGGTCGTGGTTGATCGGTTGTCGTTGCGTCTTGTGCCGGATGAGCTGTGGGAGCTGGT
>Ga0307518_10000399_pt1 | contig 33386 bp, 15 predicted proteins | sample 25_EM_MG_FD_203889 | JGI IMG/M metagenome (GOLD analysis project Ga0307518, IMG submission 203889) | Populus trichocarpa ectomycorrhiza microbial communities from riparian zone in the Pacific Northwest, United States - 25_EM | ecosystem: Host-associated > Plants > Roots > Unclassified | place... | reverse complement strand
TGGTTAAATATATAAATAAATAAAAAATCAACCTTCACTTTTCAGAAACGTTTCCAAATACCTGCGATTCAATTTCAGATTCAAATTTTTTCTTCCAAATCCACATCCATTTCCTATTGACAACAAGTGTTTTATTTGTTTGGTCAAACATCAAAATTACACCCGAACTAGTTTTTGATTAATTTTACTCCCAAATCATTATTTCTCAATTATGACTTCTGTTAGAATCATTTAAAATCGTTAAATTATTCTAAAATGACATGGTTTATTATAAAACGAGATGACATGCCCGCGCGCTACCGCGGGTTTATAAAACAAATGTGCTTGATAGTGTTATAATTGTGAACCAACGCTAGATAAGTAATAGAAATTAAAGGTATGATGGAGCAAATATTTCATGACGGAAAAAAAAAAGTTTTGTTGGTGATCAAAAACTTAGAGACTGAACAAAATGATTTGTAGCAATCTACAGTGTTTTGTGAGGAAAAATACAGTGCTTTCGCCACATGATTTAGCTTTTCAGTTAATAAAAAGCAAAAAAAATTACAAAGCTAAATTCTCTACCAACTTAATATTAAAAAAAAACCAACAAAGATAATTTTGGAAGGAAAAAAACCCATGAGAAAAAACGTTGCAGCAATTGACAATGTTTTGTGAGGAAAACTATAACACTTTTTCCAATAAAATAAAATGAAAAACCATTTAGAGAAATATTGTAGCAATCCACAGTGTTTTGTGAGAAAAACTACAACGTTTTCATCATATAATTTAGCTTTATTGTAATTATAATTCTTAACTAACTCAATATTCAAAAAAAAATCGACAAAGATAATTTTGAAAAAAATCATAAAAAAATCACATGAAAAAACACTGCAACAATTCACAGTGTTTTAAAGAAAAAAAATTACAAAGCTAAATTCTTAATCAGCTTAATATTAAAAAAAATCGACGGAGACAATTTTAAAAAAAATAACAAAACAAACACCAAAAAAAGAAAAAAAAATCATGTTGGAAACACAGTAGTAATTCACAGTGTTTTGTGATGAAAGCTACAGTGCTTCCCTACATGATTTAGCCTTGTTTGTAATGACTTGTAATTGTAATTCACAAACAATTTAATATTAAAAAATAAAATTAAAAAAGATAATTTAAAAAAAATTATAACAAAAAAACCCATGCGGAGAGACACTGTAGCAATCCACAATGTTTTATGAGCAAAGCTACAATGTTTTCCCCACATGATTAAGCTTTATTACAAAGTTAAATTCTAACCAACTCAATATTAAAAAAAATAAAATCGACGAAGATAATTTTGAAAAAAAATATCACAAAAAAAGAAAACACAAAAGAAACTGGAAAAAAAAACCATGTGAGGAAAAACTGTATCAATCCATAGTGTTTTGTGAGGAAAAACTTGTATTTACTTGTAATTGCAATTCTTAACCAGCTTAATATTTAAAAAATAAAATTGACAGATAATTTTAGGGAAAAACATAATAAAAACAGAAAAAAATCATGTGGGAAAAGATATTGTAGCAATCAACAGTAATTTTCGAGGAAAGTTATAGTGCTTTCCTCACATATAGTAATTGTAATTTTTAACCAGCTCAATATTAAAAAATAAAATAAAAAAATATAATTTCGGAGAAAATTATAAAAAAAAACCATGCGGAGAAACACTGTAGCAATTAACAATGTTTTAAAGAAAAAAAATTACAAAACTAACTTCTCAATCAGCTCAATATTAAAAAAAAATCGATAAATATAATTTTAAAAAATAAAGAAATAAAATAGAAAAACTATGTGGAAAAACATCGCAGCAATCCATAGTATTTTAAAGAAAAAAATTACAAAGCAAAAATTTTAACCAGGTCAATATTTAAAAAGTAAAATCAACAAAAATAATTTTGAAAAAAAAAATAAATGAATAAAAAAGAAAAAATAAGAAAGTTAAAAAAAAGTAATTTTGAAAAAAAACAGAAAACAAAACGAAAAAAGAAAAAGTTAGCAAAAAAAAAAAGAGAAAGAATCACTGTGGATTACTTTTATAATTCACAGTGATTTAGGTATGAGGTGTAGGGAACAGTGATTTCCCCACACTATTTAGATATTGTTTAATTAATTAATATATATATCACCATTACAGCATGGCATGCCCAGCAAAAGTACCATAAATCAAGTTCTTGGATAACAGGAAAAGAACAAGAAACAATCTTATGGTCATGGATTGACACGGGTCTAACTTCAACACCAATCTTTTAAACATTAAAACTCAAAAAAGCAAGCAAGATGCAAAGATTTTCACTAGGCAAAATGCTCCAGCTTCACAAGGTGAAATGGTGTAGTGATCGGTCCATCAACAAGTAATAGCAGATTTGCTTCGTGTAAACATGCACGCCTACCCATTCACAAAGGGCTCAAGCAGATCCAATGTATCCATATTTGGGATAGGGGCATCACTGTATTGGGCATTTTTACTTCCCAGACAAGCTTCAATCAGTGTCGATGGCACGCGCAAATTAAGATCTTTGGAAATGTACCTCAAGCTCTACTAAATCGTAAATTGCAATTCTTCTACTTTAGCATTACCTCCTTAATCTGTAAATTTCAGAGGCATTTAAATTGCTCATGTGTATTCAGAAACAAATTAAAAAGAAGCTAAATTAGTGTTTCTTCAGATACAAAAGGTTTCATGCTTTCATGCAAAGCATATTTAATCAGTTTTTGGTGTCGTATATATCCTCATTTAATGGAACATCTACAGCTAATGAAAGAACAACCAGGCACCAGCCACCAATGATATCAAGACCCAGGTTGTTGTTTTTGCAATGCCAATCCATAAGCATGTTTACTTGCTTTCAGTAACAGGGAGGTATATGCCTTCTGCTGCCAGCCAAACATTGTCAGCACGCTTTTCTCGGACACCGCACACCTATATTAGCACATAGATCAGGAAGCATACAAAAGAATTAAGTACGAAAACTTAAAAAAGCAGCATGATCTCTGTAAGATGTCCTCTGCTGCCGAAAAACAAAACACCACTATGAGTATCTGCCAAAGTTTATTTCTCCTTTTTCATAGTTAAATTAGTCACCACCCCAAGAAGCCCGTTAGGATTTTAGTTCAGTCGAGTTAACCAAACACGCATGGTTCCAGGGCTGTTGTAGGGAAAAAAAATAACAGCTAGGTGCAAACTTAAAGTCTCTAAAGACAAGCTTCAAAAATGTTACTAGTGCTATCTGCAATGCTTTTTATTACCTCCTGCTGCCCCCCAGCAATTCGTTGGTATCTCTTGTCATGACTATGCAAGTAGCCATTGGTGTCAACATGGTGAAGACGAATCCTTTGGTCTTGCTTCCATGTCTTTCCACTCCCTTCAATCATAAGCCTGGAAAAGGAAGGTAGCATGAGTTTCCAGACAAAGAAGTTCAAGGCATAAGAAAAACTTGAAAGAATGTTATATAGGTTCACCTCCAGTAATCTCCGGTATCAGATTCATTCTCTCCCCCAAAGCAACTAACCTACACCAAGCAAAGTGAGTGGATTGTGTCATTCATACAATATACATGTTTAACAGTCCATTAAGTTATTCTATGGTCACTGAAGTAAAATTACCATTACACAACACAGTGATTAACATCAATACTTCTTCATTAAGCCATTTAACTACAGAATATTCAATGCGTTTTTCCCCTCAGGACAGAAACTGAAAGTCAATGTGAGAGTTCGGGCCAATGAAATCTTTCATCTGAAAAGGCAGTGATATTCCCCGTAAAACAGGGGCCTCCACAATCAACTAATCTCTAATATCAAATCATTTCCATACTTTTCCCATAAAACAGGGGCCTCCACAATCAACTAATCTCTGATATCAAATCATTTCCATACTTTCATTTAGTAGATATATGCATAATGAACCATAATATCCAATGCCATTATTATATATAAGTTTGGCTATTCAGATTCAACAGTCCATGAAAGGCAATAGAAACAGATGCAGAACAGTTAAACCCATACTAACCTCTAGGTTGCCAGAGATTGGGGATGCATGCAAATGACTGTGCAGCCACTTCCTAGTCTTCATGTGTTGCAAACGGATAATTGTCCCAGTTTTAATGGAGTCACCTTGTTTAGCATTTGTCCCTGGCTGAGGCCTAACAATCTACAAAACAGAACTTCCATCTCATCAAATAGAACATCCAATCATCCATCCACGGTTTACCAACCAAAATAAAAATAGGGTTTTGCCATCTCCACACCAAAAAGCCATTCTACAATCATTTTTTGGTAAAATAACAAAACTACCCTTTTTATTCGGTAAAAATTCAAAGATGTTACTTGAAAATTAAAGGTCAACTCTGTCTTTGTATTCGCTAATAAATGTTGTATGAGATTCTTTTCACTGTCCGAAAATTGCCACAATGAAAATGCCATTAAGCAAGCACAAGTTTCACCAGCACGAACCAAATTTCTCAGTATTAATATCATAACCTCATGAGTAGCAGAAAACTATTTTTATAAAACTAAAAGCTTGCACAAATCCAAATACCTATTCAAGAAAGCTAAAGATGTAAGATTCAGACACGAAACTATACATTTTGAACTACTTTCAATCACTAATTACTTCCAAATACAAAAAGGTTATAAAAAACTCATAGCCCATACCATAGTACCCAAGTAAATGAAAATTAAAACACACAAAACAAAACAAAGAGCCCAAAAACAGAGAGACATGTAGAGTTACATACCCAATAGCTATTAGCATCGTCAACATTAGGAAACCCAGTAACAGATTGCTGCCCACTTCCAGAACCATATGGCACATCATGTGAATGCAGTCGATACTTCGTCCTCTCGTGCATCAGCTTAACAACACTCCCATAAGTAATCTAAAACAAACCAAAAATTCATTAGGACCCCAACTTTATTCGAAACCTCAATTTCAGTTCCTAAACAATTTAATTTCCCGAATTGGGTACCAAAAGGTTTCAAAAAACTCTTAGTTCTTGATCTGAATATGAACCCATTAAACATTATTCCTCAAAATTAAGCTCAAATTAGTCTCTCTCTCAGCTCATCTATTTTCTCAATTAGGGACTCATTTGAAATTTGCTCAAAATTAAAAAGAAGCAAAATAACTAATCTGACCTCGGGACCGGAATCAGAGGCGGCGGAGGCAGGGGAGAAGGAAGCGCCGTCAAGATCAAGATTGAGGAAGAGGAAGATAGAGAGACCGAAGAAAGCAAGAGCCATGACGAAGAGTAGAGCAATGAACCAGTTTTGTTGCCAGAAAGGGATTAGTGTTTCTCTGTACACGATTCTAGTTGCAGTCGGCTGTGATCGTGATTGTGATGATGAAGATGATGAAGAGGGTTTTCTTCTCGAGAGGGATTGCTGGCCAGAGGAAGCCACGGTGATTAATCAGATTTAGAGATTTCTTTTTTATTTTGGTTTTTTTTTTATGGACACGGGATGAGATGCAGAGAAAGGAAGGAGGTGAAGGAGGGGGAGGGGAGTTAACTGCGTTTAGTGACATGCATTGAGCCAATGGGAAGATGACAGGTGGAGTCTTGGTGATGTGGAGAGCTGGTATTGGGTGGAACTGGCCATTGACTTGGAAGTTGGAACTCTCACTTAAATTTGGATTTAAAAAAAAAAATAGCTTAGAAATTTAAAAATTTTAACAAAATAATACAAGTTAAAGTTAAAGTATTTTAATAAAATGACAAAATTTTATATTATTTTAAAAAAATATTTGTTTGTAAGGTGATTTCCGTAATGCGCCTCAGCGAATAGTATGTATTTCATGAGATATAAGGTACGATTTATTTTTAAAATAATTTTTATTTGAAAATATAATAAAAAATTATTTTTAACATCAATATATTAAAATAATTTAAAAATATTAATTTAAATTAAAAAATTAATTTTTTTAGGTAAAATGAAACGGTATATTAAATCAACGTCCTTAAACTTAGCTATTTCCAGTCACGGCAAAGTAATTGTCGCGTTTAAATAAAGCGAGAAATGTTTAATTGAATTAGTAAATAAATAAGTTTAAAGGCTATTCTATCTTTATTCTTTCCTTCCTTTCCTTCTCCTTGCTCTGGTATTCTTTATTGGTTTGTGTAGCTGTTGACAGAGCCTAGGCAAATCGGTGAAAAGGCAATGCCCACGGGTCACCACCACCACCAACCATTCAAGCAAAAACCATCATCTATAACCATTTAGGTGGTAGTCCAGTGATAAAAACTTGGAACTAAAAAATTTACTTTCTCTGTGATCTCAGGTTCGAGCCCTATAGTTGCTCATATGATAACCACTACAGGCTTACATGATCGTTAACTTCAGGGCCCGTGGGATTAGTCGAGGTGCACGCAAGCTGACTCGAACATCCACGTTAAACTAAAAAAAAAATCATGAACTATGAATCATTTAGGTGGTGATCTAGTAATAAAAACTTGAAATTAAAAGATTTGTTTTCTCTATGGTCTTAGGTTCGAGCCTTGTGATTATTCATATGATGGTTACTGGAGATTTTCATAGTCGTTAACTTCAGGGTCTGTGAGATTAGTTGAGGTGCATACAAATTGGTCTGTACATCCATATTAATCTATAAAAAAAAAACATGAACTAAAAGAGAAGCCCATCAAAGACAAGCACAGTAAGAACTGGTGCATGTCTGTTAGTGACACAGCACTTGGGTGCATCCAAAGCACATGAAAGGCCAAACCCATGGTTTTTGGACATTTTTATATCAAACCAGTGGCTTTCTCTACCTGCTCTGTTGAAGAGAAAGAGCATGTTCCTCTCTCTCTCTCTCTCTCCCCTCTCCTCTGCTCTCCTCTCCTCTACTCTCCTCTCCTCTCCCGAGCTGGATAGAGAAGGCCAATCTTGTAACCAAAGACAAAGAAAACCAAAAGTCAAATTAAGTAGCTCCGAGTCTCCAGTGAAAGGCAAACGGTAATTGATGTAAAGAAAAAAAAAAGATCGAATGCGAGAAATTTGTGAATTTATCATGTAAACCTAGGTAAGAACCATTCAGGATTGGTTTTTATCATCATCGTATCTATCATTTCACCCACTGAATACCTCACCCAACGCCAATTTTATACACACTCCGCACTCGGCTCTGGCCTTACTTGGATTGACAGTGGCATGCAGATTCCACAAGGTTTTGCAGGCTATCCCACAATTCAACTATCCTGTCACCCTTGCTGTGTAGATTGCTCTTGCACCACTTACTGGAAACTCCCTTGTGCTTAAACCTCCAATCCAGGTAGAAATCTAACCCCGATGATCCCCAAATTCTGTCTCTCATTGGATATAAGTTGAATAAGAAGCGTTATTCCACTTGAAAGGACATGTATATATGCTCACATAACAGCTTTTGCTGGTCAAATTAAGTCACGCCCCTATAATTTCTAGCAGGGTACTGTAGCTTGCCCTTCTCATGGTTCATTCCTTTCACTTGGCTGGTTTTCACAAGGGTCTTATTAATTAGCTGTGTTAATGGAAAGGGTTCAGCGGCTGGTGACTTCCTCGCTAGCTATACATGATCCCGAAGTTTACTTTGTTGAAGGATTGGCCAGGATGCCAAGTAAAAGGAGAGCTTAACGTTCTGTAATTAAAGAGTACAAGAGTGAGGGCACCTTATGTGACCATTAATTGTTGTTGGATAGCATCATCCGGCTCGATATGGTGATAATTGGTGTAGCTTTTGGTGCAGTTTCACCACTCATCATAACAAACTCTATCAAAGAAGGAATCCACCATGGCAATGCTAGCAATTTAATTTGGCCTTTAGGTATAAATATATAACACTGCCAGCCTTTTCTCATTCATTTTTTCTACTATCATTCTCAAACGAGCATGTTTTTTTTTAAAAAATATACATGATTTTTAATATAATGTCAGTTGAAATTTTACATCATGTTTTATAGGTCATTTTTTTTTATATCAAAGAATTATCCTAGTTTAAAAATTTAAACTATTGGGTGAGATCTTAAGAAATAGAATAGAATGAAATAGTTAGATTTAAACTCGTGATTGTTTTATCAATAAGTCTCTGGTACCATGTCAAAGAATCATCTCAAACTAAAAATTTAAATTATCAAATAAAATAATAATAATAATTTTATATGACTCTCTAATATCTTATAAGATTAACTTGTAGTGTCGATCAAAAATAGAATCATGCCTAAATTAAACTCGAAAGATATTTTAGAATTTTCTAGTTATTTTTAGATTTATTATTTTTAACCAGCTTTAATAATTTTATTTGGTTTAAGTTTTGTTAAATAATTTTATATATTATCTTTCATCAAATCAACAAGTTAAGAATTATATATTGATATTTATAATTTATGAAATTAGAGTTCTCTCCCGACTCTCTATTTCCTCTTTGCAACTGCAATATAAAGATCTTGTGCATGAAGACATCGAGCTGCTGTGTAATTACTGCAGTGCATAGCGACTCTGATACGTGATGCTATCGAGACAGGAACAGTGCACTGCCCACTCGATCATTTTCGCTCCAGCACGGCGGCTCGATCATTTTCCATGCCCGGTGAATTTTCTTTCCATTTTCAATATTTGAGGATTGATCATTTGTCCACTCGTTCTAGTTTTCACATGCCACTCCACTGCCCAAAATACACCGAGGAGGAATATGAAGACATGCCTGAATCGAAGCTTGATTATCTACTCGCGGTAACTTGAACCACAAGAAAGAGTGTGCAATGGGAGCAAATTATCAAATCCATGGCAGAAACCCACCGTTTACGATTTACGAGCACGATGACTCATCTAAGTGCTGTTTTTTATGTTGATTTGTCTGAATTTAAATTGGTTAATCGAACAACTAAAAATAACTAGAAAAATTGATAGATTTTGTCAAGTTAATATTTTTTTCAATACAATTTAAAATTTAATTTGAACAAGATTTTATATTACAGATTTTTCAAGTGAACTCGCACGAGAGTACGAGAGAACCTTCAATGGATTGCATGTGTGAAGAATTGGTACAGTCCTCACCAAACTTCCTGTCCTCCTGTTTCGAGAGACTGTTTGCTCGCTCTTGCATGTATATTAAATTACAAGAAAAATTATATTTGTTAATGCAATGAAATTAAATTTTTAAAAGAGAATTTGGCGTTTTCTGTAAAAAAAAAATTCAAAAAAAATAGGCTCCATTAAATTCCAATGCATTCTTTAAAAACCCAGTGAGAAAAAAACAGCTTGAGTACCAAACTAAGAATTGGTTGGTTAATAGATTGAGGACAAATTCGAGGGAATTTCAAAAATTAAAACTGAATTTGGCTAATCATTTGGAATTGCAGTTGTATTTGTGTTTTTAAAAAATTTAATTTTTTTTTGTTAAGATTTAATTTTTTTATATGTTTTGATGCGTTGATCTAAAAAATAATTTTTTTTAAAAAAACATCATTTTAATATATTTCGGCACGAAAAACACTAACAAACAACTATAATTATATTTGAAAACATGCCATAAATAAATTGTTCGTTACTTGAGCCAACTTTTGTCCAATTATAGACAGATAATTTTTTTCCTGATAATTAACCGTAAAATAAGTTAGCAAATTATGATTTTGGAGAATTAACTGCCCCTTCATGTTTTTGTTTTATTTTTTTCTTAAAAAATCTTAAAACAATATAAATTTTAAATTAATTCATACTAATTCATTAAATTCATAACCCCTAGCCATATCACTATAACAACGTTGGCCAAATTAATTAAGCTTGCATAAGAAATAAGATTATTAATTTACTTATTTGAAAATGTGGTTGCGTTTATTTTTTAAAGTACTTTTCACTTAGAAATATATCAAAATAATATTTTTTTTATTTTTTAAAAAATATTTTTAAAATCAGCGCATTAAAATGATTTAAAAATATCAAAAAAATATTAATTTCAAATAAATAAAATTAAAATTAAAATTTTTTTAAAATACTTTTAAAATACAAAAATAAAGAGAATTTCATGCGTATTACGTATACATGCCACAAAATTAAAATTTTGAAGAAATTCGTTATCATTATGGCCACAAATGGAAACATCATGGGCAATTGACTTGTAAGCCCGAAAAGGTTTCTATTATTTGCATGTCATGCTACAAAGGCTGTCGAAAAGGTCTCTGCTGCAAGGGCATAGATGTAAATAAAAGCTGCCAAAAAAGTTAAATAATCTATTTTACAGATCATACGTAATTAAACATGAAATTTGGGGTTCAATTGTGCTGTATATAACTGACAATATTCTTTGCATTTCTTGGATCCCATCAAAGGATAATTTTTTAAATTACTGCTTTAAATGTTTTATATTCCTATTATCATAATCCAACTAGTTTACATGATATATCTATTTCTGACTATTAATTTTTTTAATGATATATTTTTTTTCCTTTTTTAAGGTTACCATTTTTTCCTATTTTTTAAGATTACAATTAATAACACAATTTATTTTAATACTCATCCTACTTTATTTTCTATGTGTGATTTGTTTTTATAAAAAAATAAAATAAAAAATAAAATGATAAATCCTTCAAGCATAGAGCGATTGTTATCACGCGTGAGCTAATCGCGTCATTCATTAATCTTGAATCATTAAGTTAAAGTTGTTCGGGTTAGTTGTTATTAAGATCCATGAAAAAAATCATTAACTTAGATATTGCATGAATTTTTATACATTTTATTTATCAACAATCCTTATTTATTTTTACTGATACATCTTATTTTTTCAATAAATTACACAATTTACTTATAAAAAAAATACTCTAATGTAATCTTTCAGAATTTTTTATCATTGAATTTCAAACACATATCAGATAAATTTAGATTAGCATTGTAGAATTATAAACTATCTTGTAAGAATAAATTTAAAAATAAAAAAATTGAAACACCACACATGAAAACTTATATGATTTTTCTTATTTCAATCTCCTTGCAAAAAGAAAAGAAATTACCAAAAAAGTTTTTTTCTTTTTTGCATGAAGAAAAAGTAAAAACAAAAATAAAAAAATAAAAGCCATATACGTGGTGGTCCCCACAGAAGAGGACGGATTTGAAAGGAAAAAATAAATTAAAATTCACGAGCACACAAAAAATCCGATGCTTCTCCTTTTAAATAAATTATCTCTGACCCCAAAATAAATTAAAAATCCCTCTCTCCCTCTCTCTAAAAAAATCGAAACTCCCCCCCCCCCTCTCTCTAAAAAACCCTAATTTCTCCCCGAAATCACACACTGTTTCAAAAACAAGAGAATCCAAATCTGATTTCTGAATCCTCATCTCTTTCTAGGGTTTCAATGGTGCGAGATTGAAGTAATTAGAGCTGTAGATTTCGAAAGATCTGTTTGTATTTAATTTTTAAATTTAATTCAATTTAAGTGTTTATTTATTAGAGAAAGAGTTTAGTAATAATGGCGTCGAATAGTAGTGATAAAGAGCTTGAACAACAGTTACTGGAAGCTGGAAACAAGCTTCTTAACCCTCCTCCTTCTGTTGATGAGTTGCTCTCTCTTCTTGACGTAAGCCCTAAATTTTTATTTTGACTGTTGGATAATGTAAATTAATGCATGGCTTGGGTTTTGATTTTGTTTGTGAATGCATGACTTAGGTTTTGATTTTGTTGTAATGTGCTATTGATGCTTAAAGATTCTGTTTCTTTAAGAATGTGTTTTTTGTGTTTTTTTTTTGTAAATGCATGTGTGGATGCTTGGTGTATTTGTGTGTGTTAATGGGAGTTTGTGGAAGCTAGAGAGTGGAATTGAGTGAAGAGTTTAGTGGTTTTTTGATGGGGTGGGAATTTTTGTAGTGAGTGATCCGAGACAAGGTTGTGAAGGTGGGTTTTGAAGTTTGAAAGTGGAAGAAAGGTTTGATTTTATAGGTTTTATGTATGGTATAGCATGTGTTTCGCTGGTGCGTTCGCACACAATTTTGAATTGTGTGTGTGCGTGTGGGTTTTTTTGAAAAAGGTCAATATTGGTATTTGAGTTTGAGGCCATTGGGGATTGTGTAATTAGGTTATATGGTAGTTTGTCTGTTTTTGGGTATGTGTAAGTGCTAGATTCTGAGTTTCTAGCTTGGGATTATTTTGAATTTTGCATTTATAGCAATGACATCAGTATTAAGGTTAGAAGATTTGTCGGAAAGGTCTAATTAATTTATACCTTCTGTTTTTGTGATTGTGCTATATAGAAAGTGTGTACAACTATAAATAGTTAATGGTAGGATGGTTGTGCGGTGAGAAAATTTTATTATATAACCGCTGAATGGGAATATATCTATGATTCATTTATCGATAATCAAATTAATTGAAGCCAGAGATTGAGAAAGAGAAGAACACCTAAAAGACCGAATACCATATCGCCCAGTTGATTCGGTGAAAAGTTTTTATAGAGAATAATTGGTGGGATCAAGTAGGGTTTCTATTAATTTTTCTCCTTCCAAAAATGGAGATTATAGCTGTTGGATTTTCTGGTTTTCCAATTCAGGTGAGGGCATCCACATGTCTGATTTGCTGTTTGCACAGCATTTTTAGCTCTGTGATAATGATGTGTGAAACTGTGATAGTCATATGAAGTTAATTAGGGTTTGTGAAGCTGTGAATAGCGTCATCCTTCCAAATAAGCATAAAAGTCAATTTACATAAATTCTTTTTGTTAATGCTTGCCTTTTTCTGTACAGAACAAGAGGAGGGATGTTATATCTTTCCTTTTCATCTCTCACGTAGTTAATTAATTTGGCAACTCTCTTTTAACTCTTCTGATGTACTTTGTGAAGCTTTGATAAAGTTTCAGTGAATTACTTTCTTCCCAAGGTTTTTAAATGGGCAGTATCCTTGACAAGTTTTTCTTCGGGAAAATTATTTCTTTCCAATATCCTTGTTGTTGCATTAAGTACACTTTATCTGTGGCCACCCCACCGATATGAATCTCATGATATAAAATTCATGAATGGATGTTGAGCCTCTAGTGCATTCTTCAAGCATTCCCACCTTTCAAACAGTGGTTCACAAAAGTTTTATGTCCATATGCAGAATGTTTTCTTTCGTCTTGCTGTGTTTGTATAAAAGTTTTCTTTTCTCTTATCACCTCTGGTATGAAGCAGGTAGATAACCACCCATATCTATCATTGACATACATGTGTCTTCATGTCTTGTTGTCTATTACACTCTTAGCAACCCACTGCATGGTGTCCAAAAGCCATTATGTTTGTGGAGTGGAATAGGAAGAATCAGTTTGAGATTATTTGACCTTTCTATAATATGATGAATTACTTGTAATGAAAATAGAGGTGTTATGAGCCTCTTGATTTTGCTTTGATACGCTGATGATCAAAATCTAAATTTCCTACATGTAATTTTATGATGAGATTTAAACAACTGAAGCTATTCGTTTGCTGATATCATTCTTCTTTCCTTGTGGGTAACTGTAGCAAGTTGAGAATTGTTTGTCAAAGGTGGAGCAGTCGCCTGTAAAATCAATGCAAAATGCACTTTCTCCTTCACAGAATGCTCTTGTCACCGATCAATTGTTCAGGCATTCTAACATTGACGTGAAAGTTGCTGTTGCCTCATGCATTAGTGAGATAACAAGAATAACCGCGCCAGATGCACCTTATGATGATGATCGAATGAAGGTCTGCAGTTTTGACATCTTTAATTTTTATTATCTTTAGAGCTTGAGTAATATTGTTACCTTATCTTGACCACATGGTTTCTGTTTTTTCTCTTCTTCAATTTCGTTGGCGTGTAGGAGGTATTTCAGCTGATTGTATCATCGTTTGAAAACCTAGATGACAAATCTAGCCAGTCATATGTCAAGAGGGTCTCAATTCTTGAAACTGTTGCGAAGGTTAGGTCATGTGTGGTGATGCTGGATCTTGAATGTGATGCACTGATAATTGAGATGTTCCAGCACTTCTTTAAGGCTATAAGGTATGGAGGAATATCTTCATTGGAAAGGTTACCCTCTGTTGTTTTTTGGTGGCTTCCTTTCATCTTTGTTGAGGTTTGGTTGCTTCCTTTTGCTATGGGCTCTGAAAATTACACTGAAGATTATATTGTTCGCAAGGATAGTAATGTGCAATTATATTTTTCCCTTTTTGTTGATTGTCTTGTGTCTCACATGCATGATCGTTGTGGGCTTGGCCGTGACCTTTGGGTGACTTAGCATATTTAGAGATGGCATTGAAATGGGCAGGCATTTGGCATCAATATCAGGATGACTTTTGTTCTTGCTGTTGAAATACAGGGAGCGTCGATGGTCTTGAGTTAATTCTTTGATTATTCAATCTCCAAAATGTATGATATGGTAATGTTAATGTTAGATTTTGTGATGAATTTCAACCCAGCATGGTTCTTGGCTGCTTTATGGAATGTGTAATGAGCTCAAACCTGTGCAATGGCAATATTATCTGCACAAGAAAACCTACACTGCTACTTAATTGAGCTTGATGCTTTCTTTTACATGTAATTCCAAAAGAGCATTTCTGGTGTGCTTTGTAAGGTTACATAATTCAGGGAAATGACAATATGTTGAATAGTGGGTGTTATAATTTTTAGGTTTTTTTTCATTTATTTTGTTTTTCAGGGATCATCACCCAGAAGATGTCTTTTCATCAATGGAGACCATCATGTCCCTTGTCTTAGAAGAAAGTGAAGATATTTCTGTGGAATTACTGTCACTTCTACTAGCTAGTGTGAAAAAGGGGGATGAGGTGAACTATTTCTATCATTTCTATGGCCATAAGTATTCTAATTACTGTGAATGAATTAGCTGCTTTTACTATTTTGCAGGAAGTTCTACCTGTTGCTCGGAGGTTGGGTGAGGAAGTACTTGAAAGCTGTGCTGCGAAGGTTAAACCTTACCTTATACAGGCTGTGAAGTCTTTGGGCGTATCTTTAGATGACTACAGTGACATTGTTGGTTCAATATGCCAAGAAATATCTGGTTCTGTTGAGCAGAATGATGTCCATGCTGGTGATGAAAATAAGGTAAGGTTGTCATCCTACTAAAGCTAACATGGTTGTTTTGGTACTGATTTAACAACTCATTTAATGATTTATTTTGTGTCGCCATCATTAAACTGTATTTGATATGTCAAGTGGCAACGCTGTCATTTTTCTGTACATGATTTAATTAATGAAGATTCTCAACCATTTTCCCTTTTGGTTCTATTGCTGAAAATGCCTTGATTGAATTGGCACATAATAGGAACCTTTCTTTTTGTGATTGGATGTCCCAGTCTTTGTTGTACCTGGAGTCAAGCTCTAACTGTTGGTGCCATGAGAAGTCGTATCATAAGTGCTCAGTTTGAAGTTTTTGTTTGGTGTATTGCCTTGTATTTAAGATAGCAGTTGCTGAAAAATCATGACCTCTAGTAGAATGGACTGGTTCTCTGCCAGTACAGAATTGTACCCCTCAAGCAATTGGTTCATAATGTAACTTTGTGCACGTTGCTTCAACAAACATTTGATTTGGAAGTTCTCTGTATTTTTGTTCTGATTGTTATGTCAGCAGTTTATTTTGTATTGCATTTCATTGAAATTCCTGACTCAATGGTCTTTGGTTGATGCTGGCAGTTGTTTAATGGCACAGTTTTTCTTCATGTGGCCTGAATTCCATTTCTCATAAAATGCCCATGACTTGCTGCAGGTTGAAGAGAGCAAGCCAGTTGGGCCATCATCCGATGCTGCTGCTTCTCAGGCATGACACTTTCCCTTCTAGATTTTGCCTTTTCATTTTATATTTATCTCTTTTTTTCATATTTTTCCAGGTCAATGAAGAGGAAACAACAGAAGTGGCAACTCCTGAACAAGCTGAACCTGCAAATGACAAATGTCCAAAGTCAGCTGTGAGCAATGGTGTCGCACAGATGGAGGAAGATGACTCCTTAGCAGATTCAGATTCCATGAAGAAGCAGGAGGATGATAACAAAACTGATCAGTTGAAAAGCATTGATTTGCCAAGTACTGCTGAACCTGATTTTTCAAATGCTGAAAGGGTAGTAGTAAATACAGAAAGTGAGGCAGAACAGACAAGCAAGAAGATTGAGAAGTCTCCAACAAAATTGGCCGAGCCTTCAGAGAGTTCTCGTGTTGACTCTGAGAAGAAAGCTGAGGAACTCCCTGGCAATAAAATTCACAGCGAGGATGTTCCTGGTTCTCCTCATAAAGATCAACCTGTTGAGGAAGCAATATCTTCTGAGAATGTAAAAGAAACTGGCAGTCAGCCTCCCTCACCTAAGGCATTAGAGGGTGATTCTGTACCTGTTGCTTCCCCATCTGTTAGTGAAAACCTTCCTGATGAAAGTTTTTCCAAAAAGGGTGGACGAGCAAAGAAAAAAGAGAGCTTGAACAAACATTCTGCACCATCTTCTGATGATGTACCAAACAAGTTATCTGATGGAACAAGTGGTTCAGAAGCAAAACTGCATAAATGCTCTGGAAAAGAGGCACCTGCTGGGACTTCAAGTGAGGATAAGACACCAATGAGGACAGATGCATCCAAGAAGGAAAGTGACACCACTGGTGAGCCAGAAGCAAAACCACTGAAGCAGTCATCTAAAAAGGTGGACACATTGAAGGAAAGCGACACCACTAATGAACCAGAGGCAAAAGCAAGGAAGCAGTCATCTAAAAAGGTGGATGCATCCAGGAAAGAAAGTGACATCAGTGGTGAACCAGAGGCTAAACTGCCGAAGCAGTCATCTAAAAAGGCGGGCACATTGAAGGAAAGCGACACCACTAATGAACCAGAGGCAAAAGCAAGGAAGCAGTCATCTAAAAAGGTGGATGCATCCAAGAAGGAAAGTGACACCAGTGGTGAACCAGAGGCTAAACTGCCGAAGCAATCATCTAAAAAGATGGACGCATCCAAGAAAGAAAGCAACACCACTGATGAATCGGAGGCAAAATTGCTGAAGCAGTCGTCTAAAAAAGTGGATGGAAGCAGCAACAACAACAATGATGGATCAACTTTAAAGCAATTCGAGGATAAGAAACGGCAGAGTCATGGAAAAGCAGTTTCTGAAAAGCATGTAACCAAAAGTTTAATGAAAGATGATGACAAAGTACTTACTTTCCTTTTCATACACTTGTGATTTTGCTGTTTGTTTGCTAAATCCACAAATCGATAAATTGTTTGTTGCTTTTATCATGATTTACATAGGAAAAGACCCATTCAACCAAGTCAGCTGCAAAATCAGCAAAAGAGGAACATCACTTAGAGGAGACCCCTGTGACTAGCACCAAGAGGAAGCGTGCTGCTGGTGATGAAAAAGTACGTGTTCTTTTTACCTGTAGGCACACATATCCACAACAATTGATGCTTATCTGTTATTTTAATAGGTAATTTATCAGGCAGGAGAGGTTTACTTACTCAACCATATATAGACTCTGCTGATGTGATGCTATTTTTAAAATACAGCATGTCCCCTATATTATTCCTTAATGTTCTGCTTTCTAGTGTTACCATGTATGATTGACAGCTGATATGGTTTGGATAAGAACACGCATCAGCTGTGTTACATGTGTTTCTCTTTTGGGTTCTGTTATTTCTGTATCTAAATCACCTTTGTGTATATTGCTTTGGCTTGGAGACTTGTGCTTTAAGATTATTTCTTAGAAGTGATTGTGGTGATTGTGGTGGCAGGCACCTGATATTAAAGAATTTGATGAAAATGTGGTTGGTTCAAAGGTTAAAGTATGGTGGCCAAAAGATCGCCAGTGAGTTCACACTCACCTCTTCTTGTTTTTCTAGTAACCTTTTCATAAGCTGTTGCTGAAGCTGATATTCATACTACTATTGAACTGCAATTTATGTATACTTAGATGTGTGATACTTAAGACCCATCATTTTAAATAATGCTTTCATCATTCTTTCCAACCAGGCTGTTTTTCTTCATATTATAGCATTTATCATAACGCTGCTGAAGTTCATACTAATCAAGGGTATTTGTTCCGCCAAGCTATTCTCTCCATTCAGGACTATTCCTTGGGCTCCTTCCACCCCCTTCCCTTTCCCACCGCAAACACACACAATAGGCCTCTCCTTGTCACAAAAAAAAATTTTATTTGCCATTTTCAGATCTAATTTTCCTTTACTCATTTTCCATAACCACATACACCTGTCATTATGTTTATAAATTCAAATTCTTTGTGTATTATTTTCTTATGTTCCTTGTGTGATTTTGCAGATTTTATGAAGGTAAAATTGTATCTTTCGACTCGATTAAGAAGAAGCATAAGGTGTGACCTTAATTCAGGGTGCTTGATCTGGAGATTGTTTATATACGTTAACATGTGCTTTGAATTTGGTTTCGTGCTTTTATTTGGGTCTCGTCTTTTTTCTGGAAGGATTGTTTTTGTTTCATAACCTTCTGTATCTGTATGTATATACCTAGAGGTCTCTGTGCATTTTGACTAATTGAAAGAATAAAATGGTCTGTCTGTATGTGAATTAAATGCCATTTTATTTATGCAGGTCTTATATACTGATGGCGATGAAGAAATTTTAATTCTCAAAAGGCAAAAATTTGAGTTGATTGGTGATGACTCTGAGTCAGACAAGGTGAGTCACTATCTGAGTTGTCTCCTAGATTTTCTAGACGTTGTGCTGATGCATTTAATTGACAGGAAGAAGCAGCAGATCACTCAAGTCCTGAGACCTCTTCTGAAACGTATGTGTTCTTTCTTGTTGTATATTGGCCTCTCAATTGACAATTGCATTACCTTTTAAACTTTTGATTGTTTTCCCCTTAACTGCCCATGTAAACCCTAAATGATATGAAGTAATGCAGTCCGTCCTCAGATCAGTGGCTTGTGTGATCTCAAATGGATATGCACTGATATGCTCTCATTTTTATGATACGAAGCAGGCCCCTGAAGAAGAGAATGAAAACAAATTCTGACAAGTCAACTAAGCAAGGAAAGGGGGATGATTCTTCAAAAAGGTTCAATATAATCCTTCTGAATGTATGCTAGTTTCATTTGCTGGATTTTTGATAAAATATTATTAAAATTTATAGGGGTAGTGGAGCTTCCTCCAGCAAATCCAAAAGTGCTGCAGCAAAATCTGGAGGAAAGTCAAAGGAAGTCAGTAAAACTGGTGGGAAATCCGTGGACGACTCTAAAGTTAAGAAATCAGATGATCATGGCAAAAACAAGGATCATACCCCTAAAAGTGGAAGTAAATCTGATGTTGCTTCCGAAGCTGCCAGCAAATCCAAAAATGATGACTTGGTGACATCCAAGGCTAGCAAGTCCAAAGAAGATGAGACAAGCACGCCCAAACCCTCCAAGTCCAAGCAAGAAACCCCGAAGACTGGCAAGTCCAGGCATGATCCCCCAAAGGTTTCCTCCTCTAATACCAAAGGTAAAGCCTCAAAAAGTGGTGGCAAATCTAATGTCAACGGCGCTGGTAAGTTGAAATCAAGTTCATCAAAGGTGAAAGAAATTGATGATGAAGAGACCTCAACAGATTCAGACAAAGTGCAGCAAACTGCAAAGGTGAAGATGGGAAGTTCATCCAAAGGACAGGGGAGTGAGGCGGCGAAGAGTGGAAAGAGTGGAAAAAAGCGGCGAAGAACTTGAAGTTTATGACCTCTCTTGTCAACTGCTGCTTGTTGCAAGCAAAGTTGTTTCCTGTCCCCAACACATGGACCTTGATGCCTCGCTCTCTTTGATGTCCTAGAGCTGCATCCACACGGTAGTAAGCCATGGTTTTGGTATCTTTTGCCATCCTTGACATGATTCCTGTGTCATTGGCTTACATTAGTGTTTGATAGTCTAGTTTGGTTTTAGATGGTATCTATGGCTGTTTGGGAATCTACAGTAGAATAGATTGAGGTAGTTTGTTAAAATAGATATGCCTTTATAGATAATGTGTAATGACATTGGGATTGTGATGCACAATGTCATCTTCAATTCACCATTGGATCATTTAGTCGATGCATCATTGCGACGTCGTTTATGAAAATTTATTTACTTGCAAACAGGAACTTTTGGGGACGCCAGAGTTTGCAACCAGGCTCAAACCAAAACAGCCAGAATCCTAAAATTTTCGAGGAGGCTGTAACAGTAGTATTCTCCAAAGGAAATTGTAGGCTGAGACAGACAATGGCTTTGGCTGGCGGTGGTCGTATCGAACTCATGAGCTTGTTGATTCTGCTCATCCATGCGAATAGTAGTAGTACTTGTCTGTGAAGATTATTTAGGGTTAAGCCTGTGGCAGCTTTTGCTGTTCGATTATTTTTTTGTTTTTATAAGAGTTTTAAGTGGGATTTATGCAAAATTACATAGTTATTTTAACCGAAAGGATTGATTTTGTGCCTGGCAATTTGAAAGAAATCCTTAGCCAATCAAATCTGTACATGGGCACGCATTAAGATAAGGCTTGATGGTTAGACCCAACCTCTTGGTTTGGGCGAGCCTTCCATTCCAAAGGGAGGTGACCAAACCGTGGATTTTTTCAGTAAGTGCATGGGCTAGCTTGTCTGTATACGTGCTTGAAACTTGAAAGTTGACATCTGAATATATTAGTAGAGGTCAGCAAGGACCCACTTGTATTCTTTAATTAAAAATATTTTAAAATGTATTTTTTATTTTTTTATATCAAAACATGAAAATTATCCAAAAAACCATTAATTTTATATTGTTTTTAGATGAAAAACAATTTAAAAAATATGTCATCATATAAAACAAATACTCTCTGGGTCTTTCTTTCTTCAACTAAATCTCTTCCTCTAATGCATCATTCATATTCGAAGTATTAAATTCGACACATGTATTTGTTGATCATAGAGGAAACATGAAGAAGGAAGTACGGCAATCCTAGTTTTGATAATTCTGACGCTATTGATTAATATTTTCTGGTTATTCAGTGATTGTTAAACGCATATCTAGAAAATTTATAAATTCTTCGATTTATTTTTTAATTAAATCAGATAAATTCTAATAAGGTTTTAGTGATATGATTAATCCATTAAATTTCAATTAACTTATCAAACTAGTCAAGTCAATATCAATTTTTTTTAAATAAAATAAAATAATATTTTCATAAAATAGTTAATCCAATAACTTAATAATATAAAAATTTCTTGGATTATTCTCTGAAACCAAGATTGAAGTACTATGCTCTACTAACAGGATAGTGAATTTACGAGAACTGCAATAATAATGTCCTGAGAAGGAAAGAAAATCTGACAACTCCCTAGTCGATTTCCATTAAATATTATGTTATTGGATCAATTCATACATTTCTTATAAAGTAGCCACATTTGACTACTTCCAACAAGAGTGTTATTATTATATAGGACCCAAAAGCCTTGAATTTTCTCCCCAGGTTTGCTAACAATAATATAGGCTCTAGATTGCATACCACTGTATGTCCCGTACACTTACCTGTATTGTGCCTCCTCCAACTTCTTCTCTTATTACAGTGACTTCCTTTTGACATTTTCTTTTCTTTTTTTTATGTTCTCAACCACTTGTTTCCATTCAGATTTCAGACATCAAGTTGTGTCTTGTCTTGTCCACTAGTTTTCTTACAATAATGTTCATGTGGTAGCTCTAACTTTTGGGACTGATGGCCCCAATTCCCACATGCTACATCAACTTGCATCAACTGGCCTACTGCTTAGGTTAAGTATATTGGATTAAATTAAAGTATATTTGTGTGTTGGGGTTTGTGTTTTGCTGTCGTTATAAATTTAAAATTATATTAGTTATTAGTATACATCACGCTTTTATTATAATTTGGTTCTTAAGACATTATAATTTATACTTTTTTTTATAAATTATTTTTTAAAACTATAATGGCAAAAACCATCACAATACTATACATTTAACGGAGTGATTTTGTTTGTTGGCAGTTGTTGAAACTCAAATTCCAATTCCCTTTCATCTCTCCCTCTCCCTTTATTAATTTCTTTTCAATTTTTAAAATAATTTTCTTAGATGATTTCATTTTCCATTACCTTGTTAGTCAAACGTTGCTGAAAAGTTAAATGTTTGATGATGTATGTATCTTTAATTAAAGATAGTGCTAGATACCAAGAACCGCTTGACACTTTTGTTAAGAGATTGCTTCTCCTCCTTTAATGAGTGGGTTGCGTCTTTGGCAATAATTGGATTAATGGTGATGAAGCCCTGTTTGCCCATTGTTTGGCAATAAAAATGCGTTTTTGACGATCTTAAACTCGATACTAATATCCGAGTATCAATAATTACAGTCGGCATGGATGTAGTTAATAACAAGATATGATATTTCTTGATAAATTAAGAGATATGCAGGCAATCTTCATAGTATTAATGAGGTTTATAGATACGAGTGATCAAGATATGACTACTTAGTCAAAGAAACTGTTAAGAGATTGTTCCCCTCCTTTCGTAGCTAGTTTGGAGTCTTGCCATTGGTGGGTTGGTGACGAACTTGTGGCTAATTGCTATTCTATGTGAAGTGTCTTTAAATTTCGGTCTTGCTATAGATGTGGTGATGATAAAAATTTTAAATATAGTGTTTTATAGGATGAGAAACAATGTTTTTATACAAGGATGTGAGTAACTTATATTATTAGATCAACATTTATATATTTATATAGGCTAATGACACAAATTCTTGTATAATATGATGATTCTTCAATTTTTATATATTTTTAATTGAGTTAGTTTTATTCTTCAATGTTAGACAAAATCATTAAAATTAGCCATGTGATTTGCATCTAAAGCCTTCAATTTATCTAGCTTTCAAGGGTATTATAGGGATAGGAAATGCTGATGATTTGACCACTACCATAAAATTTTAAATAGCAACGGAGATATTGATGAAAAATATTTTATTGATATTTATTTTAATGAAAATAGCGACAAAACATTTTCATTGATAACTGCAAACAAAAACAATGACATAATAAAAAAAATGTTGAGTATTTATACATCCATAAAAAAAAACGCAGAATTTTAAGCTAGTTGTAGACAAGTAATTGTGCATTCTTATTCAGGTTAAGGCTAGTTTTGAGCTTTGCGACCCGTGACCCATTATAAATAAACCCCATATTCTCACGGTCCCAAAACAAAAATATATTTATTATAGCCTTTATGTTTTCATTTGTCTTGCCTTTCGCATTCATCACCGTGTTAACAATGTTTTCATACACATTCTGTTTGACATGTATGACATCCAGATTAAGACAGAGGAGATAAGTTTTCTAGTAAGAAAGCTTCTAAAAAATACTTCGTTTAACCCAATTATAGGTCACACCAAAACCATAAAATTTCTGCTTACCGAATTGAAAACCAAATACAATGCCCCCGTACCGTGAGACCACATCATACAATTCTTCACTTGACGGTACCGGCATTGCAACATCCATTTCAACACTACTTACAAAGAAATTATTTTTGTTTTTTTTTGTACTTGTGATCGGTTGGTAAAACCTCCTAGTGGAAAAAAAAACACGTATTAATTATCAGTATTTGTTAAGGTGAAGACCTTGCTATTTTTCATACATTATGGACATGCTAATTTTCCATACATGCTCCAACTAGAAACCATCTCATATATAAGAGAATCATTGATAATCCACATCAAAGTTGTAGCTAGGAATAAGCAAAATAAACAAATAATGAATTAGCAACAGGAAAAAAAAACTGAAATAATTGATATGAGATATCAAACCAAAAACCAAGTAGAATATTTTTTTTAAAAAAAAACAATTTAGTTCGGTTCTAATTTTAGATTTGAAAACAAACCAAACCAAATTGATTTTTTTTAATAAAAAACTGAAAAAAAAACAAGAAAAAATCCATTACATTAAAGCTAGTAAAAGAAAAATCAAACTTAAAGACTCATATATACTAATTCTATTTTTTTAATAAAAAACCAAACCAAACCATTTGACTTTAACTAATTATTTGATTCGATTTGATTTAAAAATATTGATTTGGTGGAAAATTTTCAATCCAAACCAACCATGCTCATCATTGATGGTAACGTGTAAAAAATAACGATGTAGAAAGATGTAAAGGCATCATTGTTATGAATATATAGGATAACATTACCTAATACATCTAAAAACAATTACGAAGTCAACTCATCCCTATCATTGTTGATAGAAGAGGAGATGGATTTATTTATTTATTTTTGTATTTCGTCCCTTTATTTTTTTTCTTTTGTATTCATAATTTTTTTCTTAATTTTATTTTTTAATATTTATTTAATTTAAAATTTTTCTTCATAAATTATTTCAATTTACCTTTTAATTTGTGTCCTGACATTTGATTTATGTTTAATTTTATAAATTTTTATTATCATATAATTAAATAAAAATTAATTTTCAAAAATAAAAATTTTAAACTCAATGGAGTTCATTATCTGGATCGTGAATTTGATGGGTTAAACCACAAAACTCAAATCCATCCAATATATTGATGTTTTAATATTAAAAAATAAATTTTTTTTATTTTTTTTAAAGTCAAACCACACTTTTTATTAGTTATTTAAATTATTTTTAGACCTATTAAATTGATTAAATTATATTAGAACAACTTTTATGTAGATTAATTTTAACCCATTAGATTAGATTAGGTAAAAGAGATTCAATATTAATATTAACATGCCGGGTTAGAATTATTACCGATACTAAATAGTGTGTTTTTTTTTTTGGCGTAAACTAGTTATTATTAGAATTTAAAAATGGATACCTGTGATCTAATGGGATTGCAATCCCCATCCAATCAAGATTTGTAGTCAAAGGTTCCCAATGAGGAGTGTGGGGATAGCACAGAAGCAATGACAAGTCTTGTCTGCTACAGAACCAGCAATTTGTAAACTACTTTTTAAATCATTGAATTTTCCCAACATCGTAGCTTGATTTTTTAAAAAAAAAAATCTTCTGAAAGAAAACAGTTTGGAAATTTAAACATTTACGAGCATTCGAATTTATAAATCTAAGGATCTATCTAATAACCTAGGATATACTTCTTTTTTTCCTACCATAACTATAAACCTTAAATTATACAATAAAAGGTAAAATTCTCATATATTCAAGAAATTAATTTAGTATGATCGCATAAAATTGGTTTGAAGATCCGAAGATGTCTTCTCTTGACCATGACACTATTTATGTGTGTGTGTACATATATATGTTTAACTCAATTATGTATAATTGTAGCCAATTTTCCAAGCTGTGATCAAGTTTAGATTCTGTCATCTCCGAATTAGTTTAGATCCGTCCTCCATATCCTAAAGTTGCAAGCTTTCAAGTATTTAAATGAGGGAAGAAAGGTTTGATGCGTGGAGGGGTCATTAGGGGCTTTAGAAGCATGGTCACTACTCCCCATAAATTCATATTCTTTCCAGTCTGTTTGTGCTTAATTTATTTATCAATTTGCACAGTGTTTTGAGCACCTGATCCTTTCAATGTGTAAATTTCCCACCTCCAACAGCAGAGATAAAATTGCTAAAATGAATTCTAGGATAGTTTGGCTCGTAAGGTTTTAAATTTATTCTCTAGAAATAACTGGTTCGAGTCCTATAAACCTCAGGGTCATTGGAGGCTTGCATGATCGTTAACTTCAAGGTCTCGAGAGATTAGTTGAGGTGCGTGTAAGTTGACCCGAACACCCAAGTTACAAAAACAATTGCTAAAATGAATTGATTTTGAAAAATATAAAAATTATAGAATAAATTCATGTATATATTAATTTATGAGTTCAGGGACAAATATGTAAAATAGTATGAATTATTGAATTAATAGGTGGATGAATGAGTCAACCGCATCAATTATTTTTATTAAAAAGATTTTATATTTTTTAAAATAATTTTGTATTGACCTAATTCAATCAAGTTTTGATCAGTTATATATATATATATATATATATATATATATATATATATATATATATATATATATATATATAACTTAAAACATGGATGCAAAGACTTTACCTCACTACAATGTCCCATGAACCTTAAGGCTAAGCACTGATCATTCAATCTCCTTGTGACCCTTCTAATCGAAGTGTTTTTTTTTTTTTATTATTTTTTTGAATTTAACCGAGACGTTCTTTATATATTGGAGAAAGGGTGATCCAAATCGCAGGCAAATAAATTACTATAAATTGTCACTGCTTAAGATTTGAAAATAAAAAAGGAAACTATAAGGCTAAGATCAGTAGGGCATTAGAGTACGGTCGGTCCCCGCCCTGTACGCCGTGTATAATCAAGACACCACAAAAAAACAATGTAGAATTATTAAATCTGGCATGTATCATTAATATTAAATGAAACTGTTTTAAGATTTTAAAAAAAGTTAAATCAAGTTGTTAATCCAGTTTAACTCTCTTTTTTTTCAAATCCTGATTTAGACCAAGGACTATGTATGGTAGTTATAGTAAAATTGAAAATCTATATGGACTCATTATTAATTGTTGCATTTTGTATATCTAATCTCTGTTTTGAGACTATAAAAATTAATTTTAAAATTATTTAAGAAGTAAATTTGTTTTATATTTTTATTTTTATCTTCAACAAAACACTTTTTTTTTCTTATTGTTTCCTTCTCTAGTTAGAGATTTTATATATATATTATTTTTTGACCTTTGGCTAAATGTATTTCATTAATTAGCAATTAATCTTCTGTCATGAGCTGAATTTAAGTTTCAGTAATTTATGCTAACGTATGTATCATAGTTATTATTAACAAAAAAGCAAAAAATGATGGTGATATTACTGTGTTCCAAGGCATATATAGATTAAGTATAATTACATTATTGTCCCTTAGTTATTTTCTCATTTGCTTTTGTTTCGGACGTGTAGTGGTCTTTTTCCCATGACATAAATGTATTTTGAGAATTGAGTAGTGTTAGTTTGGTAATTATGTTTTAAAATACACAGTAAAATAACTAATGTAACTTTATAATAAAATAATCTAATGCTCTTTGTAGGTATTTTTGTATTTTCATGTTTGATAGAATAATGAAATTACTATATTACCCATGCCATTCTAATTTTTGTAGCCTTGGATTCGGGGACTTCGTAGTAATTTTCTTATGGTTTGTTTGTTATTGTTGATTGATTTTGGGCATTTTTTATTTTGTACAAATAATTAAAAAAAAGTTGTTGATGCGTGCAAAGCACGTGTCAGCAACTTAATTCATCGACTTTGGGCAGCACGTGCGGATGACTTCAGTCGTTGTAATGGCACTTTCTCCGCATCATTTGATTCGTCTCGGTGTTCTCTTCCTTCCTGGATGGCGCGTATATGGTGGTTCGACAAGGTTTGGTCGAAAATGACTTTTTTCCCCTTTCTTTTCCCTTTATTTCTTCATAGGATTGCGTGCTGGCCATACAAAAAATCATACTAGCCCTTCAACTTATCTTTTCTTTGGATGCAGTGTCTCTTCTCTTATTTGTAGTTTTTTTATTTACATTGATTGTTTCTAATTGAATTTTATTTTTTATTACATCCCTAGTTGATTTTTGAATTTTGTTTTCAAATTTGATGCTTATTCTTTGAATTGCTATTTGTTTTGTTTTGAATCATTTACTTAATTGATTTGTTTTTTTTACAATTCCACCCCTAGGCATTTATTTTCATTTAATTCTTGCATGAAATTTGGTTCAACTTCTTTTGATTGCTATTTTTTAATCATTTTCTTAGTGGAATGGTTTTTTACAATTTCATCTCTGAATAATATTTAATTTCATTTGATTTTTATATCGAATTTAGTTCTAATTTCTTTAATTGCTATTTTTTTTGTTTTGCATTGTTTTTTTATTGATTTTTTTTTCAATTTCATCCATCGATCTTTGTTTGGTTAAGAATATGACTTCTTTGTTTTTTTAGGTTTGTTTTTGATGACTTCAATTTCATCCATCGATCTATTACTCGAGTCACACCAATCTTATGACTCGAGTAATAGATCTAAAAGATTAACTCAAGTTGATTTATGTTTTTTTTTAAAGTATTTTTTTAATATTTTTTACCTGTATTTTTTAAGCTTTCCTGTTTATAGCATCATCCCAGTCTCATGTCCTTTATTATGTACTTGATTTGTTGGCCCGGGTTCGCTCGAGACTTTTTTGTTATTTTTTTTACTTTGATAAATTTTTCTAATTTATATTTTAAAATTGGCTTATAATAAACTTCTCGATAGGACATGGATCCAAGTTTTCATAAGCTGTGACTTTTTTAAGATTTGATCATATTTAGGATGTTTGTCTAAATTTGCTTGATTTTTTTATATGTTTTTAAATTCACCCCCTGTTATTTTTATTTTATTTTTAAAATATAATCTTTATTTTTTTAATTTGTTTTGCAGGTTTTTTATATTAATATTTTTTTTAGTGATCTCATCATTTAAAATTAAATTGACTGAAGATTATACTTCTTGATTAAATCTGAATAAAAAATTTCGGTTTGCTTTCAATATTTTTTTTCTACTTGACCCCTAATATTTAACATGACTGGAAGGTACCTTACAAGTTAATTATATCCTGGGGCTGTCATGTTAGTCTTTGAATATTTTATTTTGTTTTATCCCTAAAATTTCTATAACTTTTAGAACTCCCCTCTTCTCCATCATGTAACATACCATATTATATGAAAAAAAAAATTACGATGGTTTTGTGTTCCTTAATTTACATAGTGTTTTCTATTGATATGAGGAGTTTTGGAAATTTCACATATCTCTTATGGGAAAGGATAAAGTACATGAATTGCAAGTGATTATTGAATAATTTTGTTGACTAAAAGGGTGTTTGTTTTTATAATTTTGGATTATTTGATGTGTTGATGTTAAAAATAAATTTTTAAAAAATAAAAAAAATATTAATTTGATATATTTTCAAACGAAAAACACTTTGAAAAACAATCATTATTACAATTCCAAACAATACCTTAACACGTAGTTAACATTTTAGTATCTTTTGCGGTTTGAGGTTTGAAAAAAAAACTAAAAAAATAATTATAAATTATATTTTTTTCAAAACCAAGATAGAAAAATGAGTTTCCAACACGATCCATGTAAAACATGTGGTTTAGCACTAATAACCAAACGTCTTTGAACGTGTAATTATTGTGGCAAAACACAGCTCCAATTACACAAAAACAAACGGAGAAAAGGTTCCTGGAGGCATCCAGGGTTCGCCACCATGAGTGATGTATACAATAAACTGGCCCAGAGTAGCTAACGAAGAGAAGAATTATTAAATGGGTGGCATGCTTGCTGCCATGTTAGGGTTGTAACAGATGCAAAAGAAGGCTTTTTATAGAGAGAGAAAACCACAAGAAAACCAATAGCATTAGCCTATATCTCCTCCCTCAATGACGCAGTCGCATGAAGCCCCATTTCCAAGAAGACATTATCTTACCATTGGACCCACGATTATGACAATCAAACGGCTGGGAATTGAGTTTGAAAAGAAGTCCAATCGAACGGCTATATATAAATCTATCAAAGGTCTTCATTTGGCCTCAATGAAAGCAACACATACGTACGTACTTCCCCTTGAAACAATCTCCACCAACCAATCAAAAGCCTCTTCTCTTTTCCTTTTACCTTCTCGAAAAAGCTTCGTGCACCGTACTCTCTTATAGAATCTACCCTAATTTAACCCAAGAAGGCAAGCCGACAAATGCACAAAATCCAAACAAGAAGACAAAACAAACCCAACCCTAGTTTTTCTTTACTTTCCTTGTAGGGTTTTGCTGTTTTTTTTTGGTAAAAATCTTGTGGTTGGAAAACCACTCCAAGTTTTATGAGTGGTTGGGCGTGCGTCAACACAAACTGGTAGATTTTGTAAGAGGGAAGGACACTTGTCAATGTGTCACCGACACCTGTTCATCTTGCATGATAGAGAGAGAGAGAGAGAAAGAAAGAAAGAAAGCAAGAAAGTGATGTGATCCTATTAAAAGCCAAGCAAGTTTTAGCTCCTATCTACTTCCTTCCTTCTGGTGAAGTGAGTGTGTGTGGAAGTAGAGAGAAGATAGAGAGAAGAAACAACAAGGGTTATTTCTTGAATTCCATTTTTGTGGTAATTTTTGTTTAATTATTGCTTGCTTTCTTGGATTTTTGGTATAGATCAAGAGATAGAAACCCTAGTATGCTTTTTCGAAATTTATGATTTGAGTAAAAGCAAAATTGTTTTAAAACAAAATCTTCTTTTATAGATTTACACTTACAAATTACACTAAAAGAGATGCAATTTGCTTCAGAATTACTCCATTAAAAACTAATTTCATTAGCACTCTTTTCTCTTCAACGTATACTTGAAATATTTTTTTTAAGATAATAACAAATTAATTAATTCCATAAACAATATGTTTTCATCACTTCAAGTTACCTCAAGTGAAATGAATTTTATAATTTTAAATCGTGTTCCAAGCAAATCAAATGAATTCCATCTACTTAAATAGCTGAAAACAATTGGATCCGATCAGGTGCATGTAAATCTCTTAGATTTGTGTTTTAACACCAAAAAGAGAGGTGATCAATGGTAGGTAGATCTTTTGGCAACTTTCCTTAAAAGGGTATCACTTGTTTCTCAGATCTGACTGAATTCTTCTATGCATTTTGTGCTAAATTTCTTTCTTTTCTTTCCATTTTTTGGTAAGCTATATCTTTCACTCAAGAACTGATCCACGAAAAAAAAGGGTTTCGTTTGTTTTTGTTTTTTCTTCTTCTGGACATTAGAAACTGACAGAAGAGAGTGAGCACACAGAGGCATATTTGTATAAATCTATACCATTGCTTTTGCGTGCTCACTTCTCATTCTGTCAGCTTCCAGAGCCGGAATTCGGCCTGTTTTTTGCTCCAGAAATTCCTTTCTTTCTCATCTTTTACGTCTCTTTACAAACCCAAACAAAAAAGGCTCCTGGAAGATGAAGATGGTGGTGTATAGTAGGCAAAAAATGGAGAAGCAGCAGTAAGGTATCTAATTTGTGTTTCGTTTTTTTTTTTGCGTTTGAATCTTGATTAGTTTCTGATGTATTAAATTATAGTTTAGTTTAATAGCGTGTCTTTTGATGGAGTTTAAGCCAGATTACTGTGCAATTTATAGCGGCAAAACACTGTGTAGGGTAGTGTATATATAGCATGGGACCATTTCATTCACGTTTTCTCTTGCTAATATTTTCGAGTATCTCTTTGCAAAGCCAAACACCCTCCTTTTCTTTTTCTTTTGCTCTTTCTCTTGCGCATGCGATTATGTTATTATCTACTCGAGATTTGAATCTGATTTGACCTTGTCTTCACCTGAATCTTTTCTTATACTGTTTGTGAAAATGAGTTTTCCTTCAAAACCCTAGTCTAGCTACAAATAGGGCTGCTTCTTGTATTAATGGAGAAGGGATTTGTGGTGAGTCGTCTTTTGCTTGCTCTTAGTAAAAACTGATCTGATCATTTTCCATTGGCTCTTGGAAATGGGTTTTGTTTTATATTTTTCTTCTTTTGATTTGAAGTGCATGTGATGTTCTAAGAACAAAATAAGAGACATGAAATCTTTAAATTATCGCATGTAGTGATTTCTTTCCAGAAATATGAAATTTCTGCAGCCATAGTTGCTCCTTGCTGTGCTCTTTTTTTTTTTTAGCTTTTTGCAGATAGGCATGGGATGGTCAACTCATTTATCACGAAGAAGACAAAATCTAGTCAAAAACAGGTTTTTGGAAGTACTTCAGGTAGCAAGCTTTCAGCATTTATAGCACTGACTTCTATTTATTTTATGCAGTTTTTGGCTTGTAATGGATGTCTTTAATGTGTTATGCTTAGAGTATTTCAATGGTTGCTTAAGGACTATAATTTAAACTTCTAAATGGTTTTATCTGTCATATATTCATCTTGTTTTGTGATTCTAGCAGTGCAAATTCGAGCAAAAATCTCTCACATGGTCTGTGTGGTTCCTGGCTTTCAAGTTTTTAAATCATCAGCTTGTTTCTTCTATTCTTGATTCACATCAAGATATGTCCCAAGATTCTTGCTGGGAGTATAGATCGGAAATGAAGGTGTACTATAAAGCCAAAGAAGTTTCTATATCTTGTGTTCAACTTTATTTTACTCAGTCTTGATAAATTTAAATCATGATAATATTTTTCAGATCTTGCATCTTGGTATTCTTTTTGTCTCTTGTTTTCTTCATCCATTCCCGGTTTTATAAACAATCATATAACCTTGATTCATCTCTTCTCTATGCTCATGAAAGAGTGCTTAATTAATCCCTAATTTTGTGTTATAATTACAATATACAGCATTTTGCTTCTTGTATAATGGCAGGGTCATCACCAAGAGTATGAGAAATGTGATAGTTCTGTGCGTTGACTCGTGGGCGGGCCTTCAATTGCTTTAGAGATCTAACGGTAAGGATCCATGGAGTGTCTAATATAATTATAGCTCATTGTTTGACTAGGTACCCATTTTTTATTCAATTCCCTTGAACACTTACATTTTGTTCGTTCTTTGATTTTAAAGTTGATACTGTTCTAGTTGTTCAGTTCATGAAATAATTCGTGTGAAAGCTCTTGTCACCTCTTTCCAACATTTTGATTTGTTCCCAGCATAGACTTCTACCACTTTAAGAATTACATGTGCGTGCATAATCACCTCTTGGACCAGATGCATGATCATCATCGCTTGTTGGGAGAATTTTAGGAATAATCTGGGGTTTAATTACTCTACGTACCAATATGTCTTAGTTGGAAAGCTTGGGGATTTCCTGGAAAGTAAAATGAATTACTCGTTTATGTTGTTGAGGTAGCTGGTGCATAAATTAGGCATTTCAGCCCTTCTCAAGATTATATGAATGTGGACATTGTGTTGACACAGATTTCTTTGTCTTCTCTTCTCTTTGTTGTCTTGTTTTTCCTGATACAATGTATGATGAATTTACTTTTAAAAAAATGTAAGGTCCTTGTCGGAAGTTCTTTCTGAGTTGCTAGACACAAAAATAGCTGAATACATTGTTTGTCTGTGGATGCACTTAAACATGAAGTATGCTGATGTTTTGGAGAATTCAAGTGTAAAAATTTGAATTCAACCATCATATAATACATTAAGTGATAAAGGAAATGAAGACAAGACTAACCTTTTCTTGTGATGTGGATGGCGTGCGAACCGGTGCTTATAAAATTTATATTTCGTGACACTAGAAAGGTTTTCGTAAAGGATAAGGAAAGTGTTTGAAGCAGCAGGAATTTAAAAAGACGTTTAATAATTTTGATATTGTTGCTATCATTAAATTAATAAAGATAAAGAAAATTGCACTCTAGCAATCGTCTTTTTTCTATACCATATTGAAAGAGGTGTGTTGCGATCTCATTTTTTTTTTCTCGACCTTTCGAAAACAGGTAGCTCGCGAGGATTT